>Ga0098043_1000326_pt1 | contig 16438 bp, 15 predicted proteins | sample 9B_taG_FD_92581 | JGI IMG/M metagenome (GOLD analysis project Ga0098043, IMG submission 92581) | Marine viral communities from the Subarctic Pacific Ocean - 9B_ETSP_OMZ_AT15188_CsCl metaG | ecosystem: Environmental > Aquatic > Marine > Oceanic | place: Subarctic Pacific Ocean | collected 2015-01-10 | reverse complement strand
TTATGGATATGATGCAACCACAATTCCAAGATGAAGAACCGGTAAATCCGTTCGACATGTGGGAAGGTGCTAACTTTAAACTGAAGATTCGTCAGGTTGAAGGTTATCGTAACTATGATAAATCTGAATTTGCATCGCAAAGTGCATTAGCAGATAACGATGAGAAATTAGAATCATTGTATAATCAAATGCACGATCTATCCGAGTGGACTGATCCAAAGAACTACAAGACATACGACGAACTAAAGACTAAGTTGAATAGTATTCTTGGAATGTCTGCACCTCAAACGGTTGCCGCGGCAGTATCTCTAGATGAGGTTGCACGACCAGTTGAACCAGCAGCTGTTCTTAATCCTCATATTCCACAGGAGCCGGTAACTGCTGAGCAGGTATCGGAAGAAGGCGAAGAAGACACTATGAGCTACTTCGCTCGGTTGGCAAACGCTGACTAATTAACATAGCTTATGGCTATCTATTGCATTGCTCCAAGGTAGCCATAAGCATATGGATCTTTATTAATTATTTCTGAACTAGATGAAAAGTTGTTAGTACTGACTGACGTATTACCACCACTAGAATTGTCTATTATGACAGGTGGTGGAGTTTGTGCACTGCCATTGAAATAACCACCATATCCTAAATCTCTTATTAGGTTTTCTTGACTTTTCATATTAGCATTAAATTCATTCATTTTATCAAATAGAATAAATGTTCCTGTTCGTGCTGTTTCTCCAGCTAGACCGCCAGTTACATCTTTTGTTTTAAATCTAAAATCTGTGAATGGTGATATGAGTTTATTTGCTAACATATTAGGTAACATTACTGCACCGTCCACTAGCATATCCATTGTGCCAGCAGCATCCTCTACAATCTGGCCAGCTATACGTTGAGAACCCGTTTGGCCTGCTTTCTTTCTCTCTTCGTCTAAAAATCCCATAGTACCAGAGAATGCAAAAGAAGCACCACCTAATACTTTACCGCCTGTACTAATACCTTTTCTTAGTTTAGTGTTATTTTGTATTTGATTAAATAGAGTTTTAATCCTAGTACTTCTTGCCATTTTAGTTTTGTATCTAGCTTCGGCTTTTAAAACTCTTTTCTTAAAATCTTGTTTAGCTTTTATTTCATCAAAATTAGTTGCGGTAAGTCTTTTGCTTTTTATTTTAGGTGCATCCGTATCAAAACTTGGTGCAAGTGGTCGACCATCAGGTCCTAATAATTTTGGAGCATTAGGATTCCGTACAATTACATCGTCTATGTTATCAACTGCATCTACAGCTTCGTCAACTGCTGATGACTGTGATTTAAGCGTAGGTACATCAGTTTGAGTAAGAGGTGGATTTGGATTATTATAACGGTTTTTAAATGCTTCGGTAGGATCCATTTTACCTCTACCTGAACCGACAATTTTTCTTTTTACTGTATTATAACTAGCTTTAGTTGCAGCCTTTGCACCTTCTATAGCAATTTGTCCAGCTATAAGACTTACTGCAGCGCCAATAGCTGCAGATGTTTTTGGATCTTTTAAATTTATTTTCATTTCATCTGGATTCAATCCAAATGTTTTTGCGACCCAGCCAGGCATCGAAATACTATCGACATCCATTTTATCAGCTATCCAACCAGTAATCTGATCACCGAAGGCTGTACCAATACCTAACAATAAAGATGTGCGTCCTCTAAAACCAAGAAACTTTGCACCTAATGCAATGTTCATTCCGCCAGTAAGTCTTCGTTTGGCTTCTTCTTCGTCTTTAAATCCTATGTCCTCAGGTTTTACATTATCAAATACTTTGTCTAAAGCGCCTTGAGCTACTTCGTTTAAAGCAGCTGCGGCAGTTGCAAACATTAATCCACGGCCGGCTAAACGTGCAAGTCCACCGGCTGCAGCTCCGAGACCGAAACCTGCACCACCAAACATTCCATCAGTCATATTACGAAGACCACTATACGCAGTTCCGCCTATAGCACCACGCACAAAATTACCGGTAATACCTCTAGGTTTTACACGGCTCTCTTTCATACGCTCTAGTTTAGATTTCTTTTCTAATGCTTGTTGTCTATTTTCAGCTACAAGAGCTTTTTTCTCTTGCATTCGAGCGTCTTTAGCTTCATCCAATAATGATTTAATATTATTATTTTGCTGATCAATTAATCTATTATTAGCTCTTAGTTGTTCTACAACATCACTTAAACCAGTGCTTTTTGGACTGCTACCTGTACTTTTAACCATTTTGTTGTCTCTGCGCTTCTTCTTTTTGTTCTCTAATAAATTCTAGTAACATGCTAATATAGACTTCTTTTTCCCATGGTATCATTCCGTCTATCTCACTCAAAGAATACTTATGATGTTGCATTAATTGAAAGATCGTATTATAATGTGATGTTAGATCTGTATGAGATAGACAAACTAGAAAAAAGACTGGATACCTCTCAACTCATGTTTATTATGGTGGCCACACACGCAATCAAACTCTACGTCATATTGCATAGCAGGCATATTTTCTACGAACTCTCTCACCTGTTGAAATTGATCTGTATTCATACTACCAACAAACTCATCTAAATTTTCTTTAGACTCATTTTTTAAATCTATGATATCATCTTCTGTTTTTAGTTTATCTAAACTGAGACGAACCATAGCAAAGATAGATTCAATAGGATCATCTGTTTTTACATCATCATCTTCAAATAATGTATAGTATGCAGGATGAGATAATTGTAATTGCATATCAGGCGATAGCTGAATACTGTATTCTATGCCTTCTAATCCTTTTACTTCAATACTATCGATGTTAATCACAACTTCATTAGCTTCATTACATGACTGGCAGTTAACGCCAACCTTAGTTGTTTCTCCTACAGACTTAGCACGTATTTGAGTGAATAGATATTCTACATCATAAGTCGTAAGTTTTTTTACATCTACATCATCAGCGATACAAGCTTGTACCGTATCTAATATAGCTAATAATATGTCATCAGTATTTTCTGATTCCATAGCTAGTAACAGTACTTTTTCTTCTTTGACTAAAAAAGGCCGAAATCGAATCGTCTTTTGTAGCGAAGGTACTTGCACGCTGTATTTAGGTGCATCATTCAGTTTTGGCAATGCCATAATATAACCTCTTAATTAATAATATTATTTACCCTATTTATTATTGTTCCTAGTCCTCTTACTAGAGCGGTATTAGGGTTATTATAAAAACGTGCGCTCTTCCAATTGTCATATTCAAAGCTCATAGTCAACTCAACAAGAGGGCCGTCATTTGTTAATTGAATCTCAGTCATTGTAGTTGGAAAAGCATTTATTAGTGTACATTCATATACAACATTACTAGATTTAAATATATCAATGTCTAATGAAAAAGGACCTAGTTGCAGATCTGTGTCTATAGCAAATCCTTTTTTTAGTTGACAAATTTGAATATCTTGTGCATATTCAGATTTATAATTAGGAGTAAATGTACTTTTGTTTAAAACTCTATCTTGCCATACTTCAAAATATGTTTTTACTCCATAATCATTTAAAACCTGGAATGTCATAGATATTGCATCTAGCGCAAAGCCATATGCAACCTTAGTATCTTTAACACCTATCTTTCTATCACTTGTTAGAATTTGTCTTCCTGGCAAGGTAATATTCTTACATAACAGATTCAAGTCTCGTGTGTCATAGAAACCTAAACTAGGCAACTTAACTAAGTATTGACTAGACTGCGCAAATCCACCCTTACGTGTTGCTAAGGCTTTTAATTCATTTATACTAGGCATTTCTTATTTTATCCCTTGAATCTCTGTATATTTTACCTACACCCGCACCTCTCCATTGTGCAGTTGGTAAGAACGTTGCAATTTCCCATTCAGGTTCTTCTATTAATGCAAACTTACTTCTAACTTGAGTAGTCAAATATCTGTGTATTGTAGGCTTAACATATTTCGAAGGCAAACCATCTCCACCTAATAAACCGTTTAAAGCTTTTGCTCTGAGTGGTGGTGGAAGATAATGTAAGTTTAATCCATAGAATCCACCTTCCGCCATACGTGTTATTACTACGAGTGGGAATGCATCGAAGTATGGTAATGTATTTCTATGTTTTGCATTGTAATAGAACATATACATGTTACCTAATGGATTACGCATAGACGCTTGCATCTTAACAGTATCTTGTTGAAAAATAGTTTCTCCAGTTACTTTACCAAGTGCACCTGCTTTTTGTCTGAACCATTTTATAGATTCTTTTGTCCGCGGAGTAATACCTGCACGGAATGCCTGGATCTCTAAATCTGAAAATAAATTACGTCTTGCCATGCATCTATTTATACAGGTTTTTTACGTGTATAAGGTTTTAGTGGCTTAGTTGACTTTGGCATAATACCCATCTTTTCAAGAGTATGCTCAGTCCATATGTGAAAAGTATATCCACGATCTTTTGCATATCGCTGTGCTGCTTTCCATTTATTCTGATTCTTTACATATGTCAGACCTTCATTGATATACCTCTTTGTCTTTCTGCCCGGGTACTTGGGAGGTACGGTCTGATTTGATGGTTTAATCTCTACAAGGATTGTTTGGCCTGATTTAAATGTAATCTTGAGGTCCATGAAGTACCGATGATACTTTTTATCTACTTCATATAGGTATGGTATCACAGTCTCTTCACTAGACCATGACTTTACATCTTTATTATCATCGCACCATTTAAAACAATACTTCTCCCACATCGATCTGAAAACAATGTTAGTGAAGTCGCCTTTATACTTCTTAGGATTTTTAGGTTTGAATTTTCCAGAGTACGCCATGAAAATTGTTATAAATAGTGTAAATGTTTATTTATAGGTAACCATATGACACAAAGACTTAAAATAACTGAAGGTAATCCGTTCATTCATCAATTTCCATTAGGTATGTATGACGGAATGTCTGATACGCAGTATAGAGCTTCTATACAATTTATTCCATTAAAAGTAAGTGGTCAAACTATAAATAAATTTGCTGGTACAGATTTAGAGATTTTTAACGCCGCCAAGGTCGGAGAATCTATAGTAGATGTTGTAAAGAATGTTGGATCATCTGTTGGTAATTTACTTTCCAGTGCTGCTGGTGTACAGGAAGCTCTTGGGGCAGAGTCAGATATTAAAAATAAACAAACTGCTATAACTAATCATAGAAATAAAGAAATCAAAACACTGAAACCAATGACATATGACGATGACTTTGGTGTAACACAAATGCAAAGAGCCTGTCTATATATGCCTATGACAGTTCAGCAAATGGAAAACGTTTCTGTAGGACCAGAAAGTCTAGGTGTTATAGGTGGATCTATTAGCAGTGTTATTGCAGGTGGTAATGCTACATTAACAGGATTAGCGAACAAAGCCGTTCAAGCTGGAATAGGTGGAGCTATAGACTTTGTATCTGGCAATGCTGGCGCAGAGTTAGGATCTCTGATGGCAAATAAGATTGCTAGTCGCCTTAATACGCAAGCCGGTTTAGGTGTACAAAACGCAACTCGTATACAAATTAGCCCTAACACAAGAGCGATCTTTAAACAAGTTAATATTAGAGAATGGAACTTTTCTTTTCAATTGATACCGACGAGTGAAAAGGAATCTATTGAAATAGAAAACATCATAGACTTTTTTAGAATGGAACAATTGCCCGAAGAATTAGGTGCTAACGGAATTTCAATGGCATATAGATTTCCTAATTTAATGAAGATTCGTGCTTACTATCATAAAATAAATGAAGATGGAGAATTTGAAGATATAATTCCACTCGTTACTAAATTTTTACCTGCATACTTACAATCAGTAGATGTTACATATAACACAAGCGGTATGTCATATTATGACAACGGTAAGTTTCATGATGCTACATTGAATATAAAATTTATTGAATATCGGCCGTTAAATAAAAACGATATTATTAGAGAACGAAATTACATGAGAAGAGGTCCTATAAGGCCAGAAGAATTTAGTTTAAGGAACAGAGGCAAATGAGTCATTTTTCTAAATTTCCATACGTATTATATAATTTTGGCAACGAAATAGAACCTGTAGTTTTTCAAAAGCTTGGTACATATGTAGATATTATCGATCAGGTTAAAGATGATATTACAGCCTATGCTGATTATACAGTATTAGATGGCGAAAGACCAGACATTTTAGCACATAAAATATATGATGACATACGATACTATTGGTTATTCTTTTATGTTAACGATCATATTAGAGAACAAGGTTGGCCATTAACAGCTAATGAAACATTTGAGCAAATGAAAAAGTATTATCCCAATCAATTTATCAGAACATATGGTAATTGGTTCAATAGTGATTTTAAAATAGGTAATCGTGCTACTGGTAAAAAGAGTGGTGCATTTGGAGAGATTGCACAAACGCATCCTGATCTAGGACAGATTATAGTAAAAGTAGAAAATGGTTTAAAATTTCAAAAGTCTGAAGTTGTAGAAGCAGGCTTTGGGTTCTTTAATCCAGATACAATTAATATACAATCTACTGGTCCTCAATATGAAGCAGTGCACCATTACGAAGACGCAGATGGCAAGTATGTAGATATTGATCCTTTACAAGATGCACCATCTTTAGTAACACCCATTACATTTGCTGAACGTTTTATCGACGAAAATGAAAAACGAAAAAGAATTAGAATAATTAAGCCTGATGTAGTAAGTCAAATATATTCAGAATTTAATAAAGCACTGAACTAATGCCACAAGTATCTTCACAAAGTGAATTTGAATTTAGAGACGTAATACTAAGTATCCCAGAACGGGGTATTGAAGTTGATATTAGTTTATCAATGTTAGAATTAGTATTATATGAATCTATTGATTTGCCATATTTAACTGGTAAGATGCTTTGTGCAGACACACAGGGATTTTTTCAAGAATTAAGGATGGATGGAACTGAAAGACTTAGGTTACAGATTATATCTACAGAATTTGATTATACGTTTACACGCAATTTTATAATTACTCGTACGCTAGGTAAGGTGCAGATAGGTGAATCAGGGCATGCATATAATTTTTATATTGCTGAAGATACGTTTTTTATTGATATACTAAAAAAGGTTTCTCGTACATATGAGGGTAAACCAAATAATATAATTAAAAAAGTATTATCAAGTGAATTTAACAAAGAGCTAAACCTGATAGGTAAAGAAACTGCTCAAGCACCATTTACTTATATTTCTCCATTCACTTCACCTTTTAATATTATCGAAACCATAAGACTTAGATCTTGTGATACGAATGGATATCCATTCTTTGTTTATGCATCGATGAATGACGATGCAATTAGAATGAAAAGTTTATCTGAGATTATAGAAAATGAACCAATCAATAAAATACCATTTACATTCAGTACAGCACAGAATTATAATGCTGATGCAGAAAAGCAATTAACTAATATAGAATTTTACGAAGAGGTAGGAGCTAATGATACAGCCGAATTAATATTAAAGGGAGCTGTACAGAATCAATATAATGTTTTAAATCTAAGCACAAGTAAGAGAAATGATTTTAATAGATTTAATATCACAGAAGTGTTAGATGCAAAAGAAAATTCTATATTCAATAAAGATTTAACAATTCAAGATAAACAATTAAATGAGTATAATCCTAACGTTATATACAGACTTGTAAATTATACTACTTCAGAAGAATTAGGTTATCACGATGAAGAAGATATTGAGAAGCATGTAAATAAAATGAAATCGGCTTCTCTGATTGAAGCCTTAGAAAAGAAAAAAATCAACATTACATTAGCTGGTGTTCTGAACTATTTTGATGACGGAAAAGTATTTGTTGGTGAGCAAATACTTATTAATAAACCACGGCATAATGCAGGTGAGTTAGACGAAGTTGCAAGCGGACCTTATATTGTTTTGCAGAATAAACATGTTTTTGTAGATAATAAATATTCGATGGGCTTAACATGCAGTAAGCTTACAGATCAAACAGATACTACTATCGCAGTTAGTCCTATAGGGTATACAAGCACATGATGAATAAATTTTACGGAGATGCAATAAGGTGGTTCGTGGGTATCTGCGAATGCACTTCAGATCCATTACATTTAGGTAGGGTTCGTGTACGAATTTATGGTGTACATAGTGATAATACTGATGAAGTACCAGAATCATCATTACCATGGGCTGCTACTATGACACCAACAACAGAAGATGGCGTTAGTGGATTAGGTAGAAACTCAAATCTAAAACCTGGTGCAATGGTCTTTGGTATGTTTACTGATGGTCATGTATCTCAGCAACCAATGGTTTTAGGTTCTTTGCCAAGAATAGAATCATTAGATACAGAACAAAATACCACGAAAAATAATGATGCTCCAAAAGTACAAACACAAAATGTACCTAATACTAAAACAAGTACTGAAGCGCCTAGTAGAGGTACTAATGCATATACTAAAGGATTAGTAGGTTCAGACAATGTAGAAAAAGCATTTAACTTCTTAATTAGTAATGGATATAGGCCTGTCCCGGCAGCTGCTATTATTGGTAATTTTATGAAAGAATCTCAGGGAGAAGGTCAAGGTATTAGGCCAAATGCAATAAATCCTACTTCAGAGTCATATGGTATTGCTCAATGGAATCCACAGCCTGCAGCCTTGAGAAAGCAAGAACTAGTAGCATGGGCGAATGATAGAAGACTAAGATGGGATACCGGAAACCCTGGATCACCAAATGATGTAGAAGCTTTATTAACTCAATTACAGTTTTTTCATTGGGACTTTTCAACACGCCGTGCTGATTTTTACAATTATGTTGATGTGTTCACTTCAAATAACGTTTCATTAGCAACACAACTTTTTATGGATGGATATGAAAGACCTGGTGCTGCAGAAGCAGATTTGCCTCAAAGAATCAAATATGCTAAACAAACTCTGGAGACATATGGATGAGTATTAGTAAGACAGATGTTAATCTAACATTGTTGACTGCATTCAAGAACTCTAACTTTATAATAGTCGGAGAGAAGGCACTGCAAGCTGCTAATGCAACTAAACTGCAATCTGAATCTCTACTTGAGAGTGATCAGACTATTAGTGGTATTAAGAGTATTTCTAATATCAACGTTGCTCCATCTATTGCACAGCTCGATACGGTATTGCCGGCAACGAGTGTGAATGATTCGGATGATTCGGATATTAATCTTATTACTGGTACACGATCACAACCAGGCCGATTGAACACCGTAATCGGATCAGGGTCACCACAAGCAGTAGGTCAATCACTTGCTACAGTAACTGATCGTAACGCATTTCAATATAGAAATGAATTAAAATCTATTGCAGTAGACGACGCAAAGCCAATAGTCTTAGATATTGATATAGTATTGAATGAAGGCGGAGTTGCACAGACTGGATTTTCTAATTCTATTAGCGATTTTAATTTATCAATTAATAATTTAATTGGTAACAATACTAATTCTCTTTTAGGTAATTGCATCCTCAATATACAAAATGGTATATTTCCTGTACTAAATTCAATAGTTCCCAATATATCAAATACACTAACTCAAACAGTGGTTGGATTATTACTTGGTAACAGAAAAGTAGAAGCTGCAAGACTACTAGAGAAAAATTCTAACCAATCAGCAGCTGAAATAGAAAAGAAATTAAATGAAGTACCGGTATCACAAAGTAACGTAGTTGATACTCAAACTAAGAAGCTTGTCGGCGACAAAACTGTACCAGCTTATGAATTATTATCTGAACAAGAAAAGCTATGGTTGTCAGAGAATACACCTACATTCGGTTCATATAGATTTGATATAATAGGTACAAAAGAAGAAATGATATCTGAAATCAGAAATTCTACTAGAGACATCACGGAGTTTGTTGTACATTGGACCGCAAGTTTTAAAAATCAATATTTAACTGCAGAAGATATACATGAATGGCATTTAGATAAAGGCTACACAGGCATAGGTTATCATTATATAATCCAAAGAGATGGTAAGCTGCAAAGAGGTCGACCGCTTAATTTGATTGGTGATCATGCACCAGAATTTAATCACAATCGATATTCTATAGGTATTGCATTTGTAGGCGGATATAATTGTGCTACAGGAACTAAGAATCATGAAAGATTTTTATCTGCAGAAAGTTTTACTACAGCACAACATAATACATTTGCTATGTTTTGTGAAGCATTCTATACAGTGATACCTGCAGGTCAAGCATGGGGCCATAATGATGTTAGTGACATGAATACAGATCCAGGCTTTAATGTTCAAAAATTTGTAAAACTAATATTTAATAAAGAAAATCATTTTAAAAAAGGTGACGTAAACGGATCATCTGTATCGTTCAAGCAATTATCCGAACTAACCGGAGTGAATTACATATGACAACAAGAAACGATAATTATTTAGATAGAATCTTAAGATTAGGTCAAGGTAAAGCTGACACTCAGGGCACTAATACTAAAGCATTTGTAGATCCGAATAATGAGTATCCACGAAAAGATAATCACAATCAGTCATCTATAAATCAAAGAGTCCATCAATTATCAATTGGTGGATCAGTAGCTGACGTTAGTCTTGATCTAGATCCACCCGTTAAAACATATTATGGCAAAGCAGATATAAGAGAAACTGCGTCAGGCCATGTTATAGAATTAAATGATACGCCCGGGGGTGAGCGTGTACTCATTAAACATAAAACAGGTGCTGGTATTGAACTGAGACCAGACGGCACAGTGTTAGTTGTATCTACAAAGAACAAAGTAGAAATATGCCATGGTAGTAACGAAGTCATTGTAGAAGGTGAAGCAACACTATCATATAAAGGTAATTTAACTCTTAATGTAACAGGTGATTATAATGTCAATTGTAGAGATTATAACGTCCATGCTCGAGGCAGCAAAACCGAACAGATTGACAATAATTCGGCGACAACTGTATTTGGAAATTATGGTAATTCGGTTTCAGGTACGTTTGTACAGAGCGTTGCAGGCAATACTACGAACCTTACTTTGGGTACGCAGACTCTTGTCACAAAAGGGGATCTAGTAGTAGCAACTGAAGGTTCACAAGAAATAGTATCCAAAGGTCCAAGTATATACACATCTGAAGAACAAATTAATTTGTCTTCTCCTGATATTAATATTGTTGCAAAAGATATTGCAGTCGCTGGTAGTAGAGGTACAATCGGAGGCGGTAAGACAGTGCTTTACGGAGAAACTATTCACGGCAATCTAAAGGGCACTGCAGATAAAGCACGTCGTTTAGGTACGGTAGGTATAAGCATATTCAATTCGCTTGGCAGTTTATTAGTTGATGGTTCAGGTACTAGCGGGGCGGGTAGTATTAATTTTACATCTACTGCGAATCCAACCGAAGGTATGACTGAATCTTATCTTACTGTCGGAGACCGTGGTATACGTAAAATACATATTGATATTGATGACTATCTTAAGAATCAGCTTTTAACACGTACATACTCAGTAGATGAAGTTCGTGCAAAGATGAGAGATAAAAACAATAGAGACTTTAGTGAATGGACAGCGTATCAAATTGCTTCTGGTGTATTGAATGCAAATTATGCAAATAATGTACCATCATCGTATGGTTCTATAGTCTTAACTAATCAGCCTCAGGAACGAAGAGGTATTAATAGCATGGGTCAAATAGAGCCATTAGCTATTGTGCAAAAATATAAACCACCACAACTAAAAGTTAAATTTAATATAGCACCTGAAGCAAGATTTAAAAGCAATATGTCTGGCATAATTAATCAAAACACATTAATTAATCATGACACATCTATAGGTAAGTTCGTAGGCTTCGATGATCATGGAGAATTTAACAAGCTATCAAATGCTGTTAAGCAACAAATAGCTAAAAATTATTTTGTTATAAGCGAATTAATGAAACTAGTTTCTAATAGTAATATTCATCCTACAGAATTAGAAAATAGTTCATTGATAGTTGTTGAAGGTTACTATGCGACAGAAAAATATGGTATAGGGTCTTTAGAAAAAAGACAAACTGAAGTACTTACATCAAATAGCACTTTAGATATGAGATCAAAAGGTCGTGCAGTAGTATTTGAATTAAGAGACCAAAAAGGTAAGGTTGACAAAGAAGCGACATTTGAATTAGCTAAAATATGGAGTGATGCAGGTACATTCGATAAACTTATTCTAGACTACGACACTTACGATCCTAGCGGAGAACTCAATACACAAATAATAATTGAAGTTCCTGATATAAAATCATATAGCGGTATTAAATTTGCACGTAATGTACAAACTCTATTCAATAATAACGTGCAATCTAATGATGCTTTAGTTGAAATAGAGTTATAAATAGATGAAAAAGGTTTAACATGGCAAGAGTATTATCCATAGAAGACGGAAACTTATCGAGCTCGATACTTACATCGAGAGAGAAAAAGTATTCAGATATTCATTTGCTGTTTGAAAAGAAACCTAGTGGAGATATCTACAAAAAAACAGAAGCAGATGCAGTAAAGCAATCTGTAAAAAATATAGTTTCGACTAATACGACTGAAAAACCATTTGATATGGAATACGGCGCTAATATTACTGGAATGTTATTTGAACTTTCAAATGTTTTAGAACAAGAAAACATTAAAGACCAGATAACTAGCTCAATAAACAGATACGAACCAAGAGCCCGAGTATTAGACATTTTAGTAAACGATAATCCTGATGCTAATACGTTAAAAGTATTTGTTACATTTAGAGTTTTATCTACAGGAGAAGTTGTTGAGTTGGAAACTAATGTATCGAGGTTAAGATAAATGGCGACTACTATACGATCTACAGATTTAGATTTTACAAACATAAAAAATAATCTAAAGATAGCTCTACAAAATAACCCAGAGTTTCAAGATTATAACTATGAGGGTTCTGGCCTTTCTGCTCTCTTAGACGTATTAGCATATAATACGCATTATAATGCATTGATTGCAAACATGGCATTAAATGAATCGTATTTAACTACAGCGCAACTTAGATCATCAGTCGTATCACTTGCTGAAGCCATAGGTTATATGCCTGCCTCAAAAACCGCATCAACTGCCACAGTTAATATATCAATTAATACCGGTAATCTTGCAGGTCGACCATCATTTTTATCACTGCAGCGTGGAACTAAATTTAGTACAACAGTAGATGATGTAGCATATACATTTGAAACAATAGGTACAATCACAGCTCAAGATGATGGCAATGGATTATATGTTTTTAAAGATTTGTTAGATAGAGAAGCTATTACAATTAAAGAAGGTACTAATACAACAAAAACATTTATTGTAAGCGGAGATTCTCCTGATTCTGTTTATGTAATACCTGATAAAAATATTGATACAACAACAGCGTTTGTAAGTGTATATAATGATTTAACTAGCACTAGCTTTACAACATATACTGATTTAAAAGAAGCTGATACTATAGATGATCAGTCTAAAGTTTATATTATGAGAGAAACGCCTAACGGATTTTATGAATTATCTTTTGGTGATGGTTTTACATTAGGTAAAGCTCCTGAACCTGGCAATAGAATTGTAGTAGAATATCTTTCAACAAACGGCCCTGATGCTAATGGTGCTAATTCATTTACTCCTGCATCGCAAATACAAGTACCGGGTGCAGCTGGTAATACATCTTTTAACTTAAGTGTAATTACTGCAAGTAAAGCCGTTTCAGGTTCTGTTGTCGAAACAACTGAATCGATACGTAAGAATGCACCGTTCTCATACGCATCTCAAAACCGTATGGTTACAGCGGCTGATTATGCTACACTAATTAAACGTAACTTTGGTTATCTGATAAAAGATATTCAAGCATATGGTGGTGAAGATGCTGTTCGTAAAGAATATGGTGTTGTCTTTTTATCAGTTGTGTTTAAAGATGATGTAACACAAGATACTATTGATAAGACAAAAGGTGATATCACAGCATTAGCAAGACAATTACAAGTTATTACATTTGATGTGAAGTTCCAAGAACCAGATATAACATATTTAGAAGCTTCAGTATTTTTTCAATTCAATCCTAAGTTTACATCTTCTTCTATACAAGAAATTCAAAATCGTGTAGAAGTTGCAACAGATAATTACTTTGCTAATAATACAGGCTTATTTGATCAATCATACAGACGGTCTAATTTATTAGCATTAGTCGACGAAGTCGATCAATCAGTACTTTCTTCTCGCGCTAATCTTAAAGTGCAAAAGAGATATGTTCCTTTTCTAGGTAGATCTGAATCGACTACATTACGGTATGCTTCGCCAATAGCTGAACCTAACGACGAAGAACCGACAATTACATCAACTGGATTCTTTTCTAATGGTGTAAAGGTTAGAATACAAAATAAACTAGATAGTTATAAATTGCAACTAATAGTACTAGATGATAGTACTGTTTTAGTAGATAATGTAGGAGAATATTTTCCAGCTACAGGCATTGTTTCTATAATAGGCTTGACAGTTGATAGTATAATAGGTGGCAGTAACTTTATTAAAATATCTGGTGTAGCAGCAAACGAATCATTCTCATCACCAGGTCAAAACCAAATTGTTGTATATGATGATGGTCCATCATTTGTACAAGCGAATATAGTAAAAACGAGCTAACATGTCTTTAGATAAAACATTACGCGATATTAATCGGCGGCCTATATCGGTTCAAGACAAAAAACAAGTAGATGGCGTACTACCTGAATTTTTTCAGTCTGAATATCCTAAGTTTGCATCTTTTCTTGAATCATATTATGATTATATGGATAGTGATTTATCACCAACAAGACTAATAGACGAATTATTTTTAAATCGTGACATAACGCAAGTAGATATAGACCTGTTATCTTTTATTGAAGATGAATTACTTTTAGGAAAACAATTCTTTGAAGGATTTAGAAATAAAAGAGAAGCGGCAGATTATTCTAGTACCTTATATAAAACAAAAGGAACTAAATATAGTATAGAGCAGTTCTTTAGAGTATTTTATAATTCATTTGCTGAAGTAATATATACAAAAGAAAATGTTTTTATTGTTGGCAATGTGCATGATCTTGAAAAAGAAAAAGAAAATCATAATGCTGGCATAACACCTTATGCTCCTGAGATTACTGTATCGGCATCCCGTATTGGACCTGATGATCAAAGATTTATAACTGACGATAAACTATATCAAAAGTATGCATTACTTGTTAAGTCTACATTACCTATAGACACATGGAGAGACATATATAAATTATTTGTTCATCCGGCAGGTATGTATGTTGCGGGTGAGGTTCAGATTGTAAGCATAGCTGAACCAGGTTATACTATTATGCCTCCGGGTATTGCAGATTCTCAGGGACCAATATATGCAGGGTTTGCAGAAGCTGCTGCAGTTGGTATCAATGCGACTAATCACGTTGTACAAGATTTAGGTTCGCGTATTGAACCGTTTACATTAAAACCTGTACAATTAGGTCAACTAGGTAACATGACACTTGCTGCTTTTGATCTAAACTTTAACAACTTAGCAAATGTGCAGAATCCTGGATCAAATACATTTGATGACGATAGTACAATTGCTGATCCATCATTTCCAAGAATGTCAAGTGATAATACAATACTGATGAATTTTAGTAACGACTTCTTCTAAAAACTATTATAAATAGTGATAACTTTTAAAGAGAGATAACATGGCTAGACAAACAATTAATACCGGAGCAAGTGCTAACGATGGCACAGGTGACTCATTACGTAATGCCGGTAATAAAATAAATCAAAACTTTCAAGAGATATATCAATTTCTTGGCGAAAGCGATCAAGTATCTCCGTACATGTTTATTGATTCTGATGGTATTCATTTTAATGGCGCTAGCGTAAATACATTTAAAACTATTTTAGATGTGTTAGATCCTACGCAGAATAATACTATTACATTACCTGATTCAACCGGTGAAGTCGTTTTAGACACGTCTGCACAAACTCTTATTAATAAAACATTAGCCGCATCAGCACTTACAGAACCTAAAATAAAAGATGATGATTCTAGTCATGACTATCAAATTATCCCAGGCTCATTGACAGCAAATATTCCTGTTAATTTACCTGACCTAGCTGATAGCGATGATTTTATAATGGCTAAACACGCAGCTACATTAGAAAACAAGACATTAGATTCAGCAACCATTAACTTTCCAAAGGTTAATCAGATTTTAGATACTAACGGTGCGACAGTCACAAAATATGAGGCGTTTCCTAATTCAGTGAATTTTATATCACTGGGCGGAGAAGCAACAGGATTTAACCCATCAATATACGTTGATGGAGCTGATTCAAATGTGAGTTTAGCGTTAGGTGGTAAAGGTACTGGTTCAGTAAAATTAGATACACGAGTTTCTCTAGGTAGTTCGGCACAATCAGCAGA
>Ga0098043_1000325_pt1 | contig 16473 bp, 9 predicted proteins | sample 9B_taG_FD_92581 | JGI IMG/M metagenome (GOLD analysis project Ga0098043, IMG submission 92581) | Marine viral communities from the Subarctic Pacific Ocean - 9B_ETSP_OMZ_AT15188_CsCl metaG | ecosystem: Environmental > Aquatic > Marine > Oceanic | place: Subarctic Pacific Ocean | collected 2015-01-10 | reverse complement strand
GTTTTTGTCTTCTATTATTAAATTTCTATTGCCTGTATTTTTTGTATCTCGGTGATAATAAGTACAGCCTATAACCTCTACATTTGAGTGGTCATAGTTAGGTAGAAAACTATAAGGTATATGAATCTCAGGTATATGTATTTCTGGAATATTTATCTCTGGTATTTCCAACTATTTTTTTAATGGTGTTGGTATAGATATGCCAGTTGTTTTTGGTAATCCTTTTTCTAATACATTAGGCATCATACCTTTTACATTACCCATGACCTGATTCATTATCTTAGCTTTGAACTGCTCAGATGTTACATACTTATATCCAAAGTACCCTCCACCAATAACTGAAGTTACCATTATGAATGAGAGAATACTCAAAACATTAGCTATTTTTTGAAACATGATTAAAGAAGCATTTTTAAAAGCATTAGTTCCTGTGACAATAATCACATTTTGTGGTCTATGTGCCTTAGCCCCACTCTATCTGTCACTCTCCATGATGACAAGGCAGATGCAACATAAGACCAATTAATAACAAATTTCTACGCACCTACCTCCATGACTGTAATTGCAGATGCTCCATGAAACCAGTTAGCATCCCAAGTTCTATTTAAATATGTCGTACCAGAATGTACTCTCCATCTAATACCATATGTTATTGCACTTGTTGTATTAGGTGAATCTAAAAATTGCCAACTATGTCCACCATATCTTGAAGCTCCACCATGAGCAAAAGAACCATCTGCATCATCATCCAAAACACTTGAAACACCTATATCAGTTGCAGTTCCGCCTATAGTTCTTTTTAATCTAAAATTTGCTTCAGAACTTGAACTTGCTATATATAAACTTCCTGTATAAAAGATTTTACTACTTGCTGATGATGGTGTAATAATAACTGTTAAACCCGATATATCTGCAAAAGTTCCAGAACCTGTGCTTGTACCATCATTTTTAAAGGTGTGTTTTACTTGAAGAATTTTACCTCCTCCAAAACCTGTGGCAGTTCCAGAACAGGTTGCATTAGCAGGGAAGGTAACATTACCTGATCCATCCATAGTTATGGCATCTGCTGAAGCAGAAGTGGATCTTATAGCGTTAGTAATTAAACGACTCATGGTTTTGGATTAGCGTCCTTTACAGCTTTGATGTGTGTAGCCCATGTACCAGAAGTAGTAACAGTTCCAGCTACTATATCTTTATATAACATGTCCAACTGATCTCCTATGGAAGCATAGGTTGTAGAACCATCAGTTGTCCTGTCAGTTTGATACTTGATAGCAGCCGCAGCAGTATTAAGTTCAGTTCTTGCAGTATCTATCTTGCTTTGCTCAAGAGTTACAGACTTACCATCTTTATCAAACGCACCAGCAGAGTCATCAATAGTAACAACTGTGCCTGCGTATGCCTTGTAAATAGCTTCGTGATCTAGTGCCATAGGTTTTATCTTAATTATAAGAAGTAGCCATTATTGAGCTACCTCCATGACTGTTATATAACTAGCTGATCTTTCATAATCAGTACTATTTGAACTACCATTCGTTGAGTTTATACTCCATACAGCACCAGAATTAATACAATTAATAAACATTTTATAAACTATAGCTTGTCCAACTGAATAACTTGGAGAATCTAATAAATTAGCAAAAGATACAGTAATAGGTGTTGAATCATTGTCCTCATTGAAATGACCAGTGGGAAAAGCACCCATACAAGATATTCTATTGCCAGAAGGGGTTCCTCTTAATACATCTTGATCTGAGCCACCAGCAACCGATCTCATCATCTTAAAAGTCCAACTTATATCTTTTTTATTACCTTCTCCTGTCATAAATCCAGATATAAGTATTTTAGATGAAGCAAAAACTGGAGTAATACTTACATTTATACTTGATAAATTTGTAAATACATTTTGAGCACAATTAACAGCAGCAGAAGTGACATCTTGCGTTGTTTGTACTTGTATAATTGCTCCTGATCTTGGATTTGTTGTAGTTAAAACTGTTCCATCAGCATTACTAGGTAATTTAAGAGTGCGATCAGATGCAGGGTTACTATCTGGTGCAGCTATGATTACTGAATTACCACCGCTATGTTTTAGTTTGATTTGGCTCATTTATCCAGCCTCCAATGCTGCAACTTTTGTTTCCAATGTTTCTATCTTAGCAATAGCTTCCTGTAATGCAGCCGTTAACAAAGGAACAAGTTTACTTTGATCTATTCCCTGATATACAGGCTTATTATCAGAATCAACCTCATCTTTAGTTCCTGTTATAGCTTCTGGTACTGCTGTTACTTCATGTGCTAAAAATCCATCAACTGTTGTATTTGCATCAACAATAAAATTAAATCTATAAGGTTTTAAAGTTTTTAATCTTGTTATGCCATCAGATAGTGGAATCACATTTTCTTTAAGTCTGTAGTCAGAAGATGTGTTGTAGGCTGTTCCACCATTTGTATATGATATAGAGCCAACCCCTGTACTGCCATTTGTAAATGCGATTGCATATGATGTATTACCAGTATTAGCTCTTTTAAAAGCAATTTGTGATGCACCATTTGAAATATTTGGTGTTATTTGAAGTCCACCATCAGCAGAATCAGCATTATTAGGTTGTACAGTTCCAATCCCAACATTCCCAGATGCATCTATAACAAATCTATTAGCTGAAGCTGTTGCATCTCTTATAACGTAATAATCACTTGTATCACCTCTTAACCCTGCATGCCATGTTCTGTCAGGATTTTTGTGCATAATTATGGGGTTTGTACCTCCATCTCCTGTTTCTATCTTTGCAAAAGCAGAACTTGCACCATAAACGTGTAATTTTGAATCAGGAGTTATGCCAATACCAAAATTACCAGAGCTATCAACAATTGCTCTAATTGTTCCACCTGTAACTATATTGACAGTATCAGTTCCAAAACTTACTCCTGTATTTGAATCCGCCCCTTGAATTGCTGGGCTAGAATTCGATCCATCAACTCCAGAAATACCAGTAGTGCCGTTAATGTTTAAAGCCATAATTAAAGAATAACAAGGATCGCACCACTTGGCACGGTTATAGTTGCACCTGAAGCTATTGTAGGTGATATGGCCATAGCATTTTTATTTGCTGTCAATGTGTAAGAGGTAGTAACATTCTGATCTCCCTCAAAGAAAGCCTGATCGCTTCCCCCTCCAGTAGCTCCAGCCCCTCCAGCATCCGCAAACTCCAACTGTCCGATAGCAGTTGCACCAGATCCACTAATACTCTTAACCTTTAAAATCTTATCAGCAGCAATTTGGTTATCTGGTAATTTTATTGTGTAGGACTGACTTGCAGAATGGTCAGGAGATTCTAGTTTTACACCATGACTATTTTGTGAACAGTTAAGTTGTACTTTTCCATTATTACTACTACCATCACCTTTAACTTCAACAACACCAGTACCATTTGGATTAAGTTTTATATTTCCATTAGTGGTGCTTGTATTTATTTCTCTTGCTTGTACATCTAAATCTCCTCCTAATTGTGGAGAGGTATCGTCAACAATATCTTGTGTAGGAGTGACTACATCTACAAACTCTAAAGCATTTGCTCCGCTATTTACCTTTACAGTTTTACCACCTGCTCCACTAAAGTTTGCAGGGGTATCTGTTAAAGCAGCAAATGAAGTTGAACCTGCACCTGATGCTGAAGCTGCGGCTGCTGCTGCACTAGCTGCTGCATTGGTCGCTGATGTTGATGCATTACTGGCTTGTGTAGTTGCTGTCGTTGCCGAATTCGCTGCATTGGTTGCTGATGTTGCAGCTTCAGATGCTTTTGTTGATGCCGTAGTAGCAGAATTAGCTGCTGCTGTAGCACTACTAGCTACTCCTGATGCACTACTAGCTGCTGCCGTAGCTGATGTCGCTGCTGCATTTGCATGACCCTGTGCTGTTGATATCGCTGATGTTGCAGATGCTGCGTCTACTATAAGATCCCAATTTGCAGAGTTAGTATTAGTTGTTAATGGTTGTGCACCAGAAGATGTATGTGCTGTATTACAAAAGAAAATATTATTAGTTGACGTATCTTTAACAAGATCTCTGACGGCATAATCTCTACCTGCTGCCCAATCACCACGGTATGTTCCCAGTTCTTTTAATACTTCAAATTCACCTGCATTATCAAAACCTAAAACTCTATTTTTACGAGCATCAGCATTTTCTGTAATTTCTAAACTACCAATTGTATTAGTTAAAGAAAATTTTATAGACCTATTTAATTCATCCTGTTGTTGCTGGTGCAACACTATTGCTTTATCTAAAGCATCGTTTATTACTTCTGGAAAAAATCCCCCTTGGTTTGTAAGATCTGTTCCTTGTAATGGCTCAACAGCAGATGTAATAACAATAGAAAAACCACTAGCTAAATTTTGATTATTACCACCAGATTTTAAAGTTATACTTCCACCGGGATTACTGTTTTGATCTTCGTTTAAAGTAACTATATAATTATTATTTAAACCTAAAGTTAAAGTTGTTTCTATACTTGTAGCTGCTTCTAATTTTTTTACGACAACATCTGCGTCTGTAAAAACTTTAAAGGCAAAAGGATATGTAGCAGTATTACCATTACCAACTAATGCATTCGTCTTTCTTGTAGTCGAATTTATTGTCATTAATTAGACATTCTCACTATCTTATTTAGGTTACCAATAACTTTTTGCTTTACGGTCACACCTTTACTCCCTACTTCTGCGACTAGCTTTACCAGTAATTAACGCTCTTATATGATCTGGTGTATTTTCTGGATCTATAACACCTCTATTAATATCCCATTGAACAGTAATAGGACGGCCTATAGATGTAAATGGTATACCTGTAACTAACGTCATTAATGTTAGAAAATCTTTAACATTTTTACCTGTAACTTCTTTATCAGGATCAAGAGCATTAACAGCTAATCTAACAGTACCAATACTACCTGCTTCTAAAGTAGATACAGATGGACTTGTTGTTATGCGGTCATCATATGGTAAGTCATTTAATGCATTAAATGGTACAACAGCTATATTGCCAAAAGGTATTAATGCAGCAGCAGATCTTAATTGCGAATTAAAAAACCAACCAGCAACATCGTCTAAATAACCATCTTCATCTTCATCATCAAAATCACCACCTGTTGCTCTAACAATTAAATCTGCAACAAAAGCTGGCATACCAAAACCTAATAAATATGTCATAAACAATTGACCTTTTGTACCTCGCCATCCAAGATCATTAAATAATTTTTTATATTGTGTAGCGTTTAAATTTGCAATCATATTAAAATAACCACCAAATTGCACCATAGTTTTATAAAAAGGTGAACCCACTTGAAATGCTGCTAAATCCTCTGCCTGTAAACTATCTTGTGTTAAACGCACGTTTGCATCCGCTTGTTGTATAGCTTCTTTTTGCACTTCTATTTCTGACATAGTTTTTGGGCTTTCTGTTAAAACCTTGTTATAAGTTGCAGACCACACAACAGTATCGACTTGATTTTGAAATGCTTGTTGCATAAAATATCCATGCCTTTCTGCCCATTTTTGTACTTTTTGAAATTCATTTGGATTTATTAACAGTTGATTTAACGTATCTTGCACATCAAATATCTGATTAAATTGACGTTCTTTCATAAATGGTGACAACTCCGCTATTTCTTCTTGAAATTTCATAGGGTTTTGTACATATTGCGCTAACGAATTTTTTAAATATGATGGTCCTACTTTTATCATTGCAGGGAAATAACCTGTAAATTGTTGTAATCCATTTCTAATATTTGCAAACATAATACCTACACCAGTATTTCTTCTGACCATACTCCAAAATTTATCCATCCCTTTAAAACGACCTGCAATCATAGTTGTTTGACGAGCAGAACGATTAAGCCAAGGCATTAATGCATCATCCATAATTGTTGGATCTAGTTCTTGCAAACGTTTTGATACATCTTTATTTTTTAAAATCCTAAATACGTCTTCTATTGCAGGTTGTACAAACGCAAAACGTATTGTATCGTCAATATGCTTTGTCATTAATCGTAAGTCTAATGATAATGGTTTGTTATATTCCACACGTTCTTTGGTAAAACCATTACCAGTAGAAGGCAATGACTGTCTAAATTCATTTCTTAAATCTTCTAATCTTGCTTTAGATTCTGTGTTAGCAACAAGAAAAGGACTAGTCTTGGCTGGAACGTAACCACCTCTAAATGTTCCAAACCTATTAACTATAGGTGTTGCTTCTACTTCTTTAAAATAATATCCATAAATTTTTCTATGAGCTTCCTGTATAAGTGGTTTTATTTCTTCGTTTAAATCAAATACGTCTTGTATAAACCTAAAATCTTTGTCAGTTAATATTCCTTCATCTATCATACGATCTACAAAAGTTTGCCACCTGCTTGTATTTAATGAACCGTCTTCATTAATATCACCCCAACCTCGACCTAATAACAGTTTTCTTAAATTACTTGCATTACCTGTATGCAACATAGCCCCTAAGATTTCAACCTTGCCATATCCACCGTTTGCATTTCCAAATGTAAAACCTAATTCTCCAGATGTAATTGTACCTTTACCTAAATCTAATTTACCTATCATCTGCGTATAACGTTTAGTGTAATTTGATCTTTCTATTCTGTATTTATTAAGTGCATCTTTTACTGGTCGCCAAATATATTTTGTAAATGCTCCTACTCCGTCACGCTCTAAAACAACGCTACCAATTAAACCCTTACCAGTTCTAGTCGCACCATCCATACCATCTGCCCAATGTTCTATACGTCTTGTCATTGATTTTCCTTGTTGCATAGCTCTGAAAAATCTAGTTCTTTTTATTTGTTTTAAATCTCTAGTAAAACCTTTTGGTGATTCTGTTACCCCTAATTGTTCTGGTGTTTCCATTCTTGCCATCGTTTCCAATAACTCGTTTACAGGTACTTCTAGATCTAATACTTTGCCATCTATTTCTACTTGCCTATCTCTTCTTGCTTGAAACCACAATGTTTGTATCGCATCGTATAAGGTTTCAAATTTTTCATATGTCAAATTTTTTATATCTTGATTACCATCTCTAGTTAAATCTTCTATTAAAGGACGCAATTGCTCATACATATCAGGATTGTATGCCTGTAATTTTTCTGTATATTGTGATGGTTTATCTACCGCAGGTCCTAGTTGATATGCAGCTAAAATAGATTTTGCAACATTTACTAAATCAGTATTGTATTTATTGTTTGCAAGTTTTTTATCTGGTTGGAATACTTTGTCAAATAATTTTGTTGCATTATCAAACGTCTTTAATATTGCCAATGATTCTTTGGCTAACTGATTATTTAATAGTTGTGATTTTTTTGCTTTTATAGCTTCCAATGTGTCAGCTTTTTTCATTGCTGCAAATACATTGTTTGCTGCTTTTGTTTCATTCTTACTAAATGTTGACGGTTTTATATCTCTTAATCTTTTTTTGGCTAATAATTCTTTTGCAACTTGTCTTGCAGCAGCGACTTGATACCGTACAGGTTGCATAGATTTAGACAAAAATCTTAACTCTACAGATAAAAATCTAGCTCTTGCTTCATTATGTATTGCTTCTTGAAATTGTATTTCTTGTTGTCTAGGATCTGTTAAGTCACTAAACTCATTTAACATACGTTCATCTGTACGTTCCATAGCTACTTCTTTTATTGGCCGTAATTCTATTAATTCATTAATCATTGCAATAGGATCTGTAAAACCAAACATCTCTGCTATTACATCTACTGGCATACCTTCTTTTGCGGTAAGACGTTTTCTTTGTAATTGTTGTATTTCAAATTTTAAATCTGCAAAAGGTAATAAATTTTCTAAAGATTTTTTCTCTATTTTAAAACCAGATCCAGCAACAACTCTTTCGTTCTTATCATTTATAAATTCACCACGTTTTAAAAACGCCTGTAACTTATATAGTTTTTCTTTTTCAACTTTATTAGTTTCTTCTTCCATCACTTTTTTTCTTGTTTTTGCTACATCTCTTTGTAAATTTTTTATATATTTATCTCTACCATTACCTAACCATTTTACTTGTCTCATACTAGCTTGAGTTAATTTTTGCATTGACTCTTCTTGTGCTTGTTTTAATGCATCCGTATATTCTTTCCATGTAGCGTCATCCATGTTACTTTCTTCTTGTGTTTGAAACATAGGTTTCATGCCATATATACTTTCTGCTTGTGTTATTTGTTCTTCAGTAGCAATCATGCGATCCATTACACCTCTTATTTCATCAGTCAGTATTGGCAAATCTGTACCGTTTTCTTGTCTATATAAATTATTTAATTCATCCCTAATGGATTTATAAATTCTTTTTAAAAACTTTTGAAACTCATTAAATATCTCCTGTAGTTTTGTGTTAGGAGCTTTGCCTTCAAATAAATAAATTTCATAGTTATATGCAAAACTTTCATGGAATTTTCTTTTTTCATCTAATGATAAATTGCTCCATGTTTGTATATCTTTAACACCAAAAAAATCTAATAATGTTTCAAAATCATTGACTTGTTGTTCTGAACCTTTACCAGACATTGCTATGTCTTCCATAACAGTCAACATATAATGTGCTGTTTCATGTAAAAACGTAGAAAAATCTGCTTCTTGTGTAAGTATTGTTGTTAAAGTTACTGGGTCAAATTGTCCTCTTGCTCCTTCAGAACTCTGCTGTTGTAAAAATTCTCCTACATTTACTTGAATAGATCCTCTAGGCTTTCCAACTGAGAGTCTGTAATCTTTTCGTCCGTTTGGGAATTCATCATCGAGACTAAGTCTAGAAGGGTCGATTCTGATTGCAATTGCGGTATCACCATAGCCAGTATCTGTGATAGCTCTGGTGGTAACGTAGACATCAGGTTCTCCAGCACTTCTGAGTTCACCTGTAGCTCTGATTCGTTCTGCTGCTTTTCTATTGGTGTGGTGATAGACGGTGACAGTTCCATCTGCATTGAGGGGGAGTCCTGTGGATTCGTCAATTCTTCCTTGTTGTTGGAAAGTATCAGTTCCTCGTACAATTCCAGATTCTCCATCATCTCGTTGTGTGTCTCTTGATTGCTCCTCGGATTGTACTGATAACTCATTGTCTACCTCCTGTATTGTGGCTTGTATGTCGCTTTCTGGTATACCCATTGTAGCAACTAAATCAGCAGCAGCATTGGCATAATCAGGTGCTGCGTTATCTTCATAACCTGTTTCTACTACTGTTTCCTTAAGTTTTGCAGTATCATATAATTTTTTTTCTGGATACCACATTAATGCCTGTAAATCAGCCATTGTTAAATCTGGATTTTGTTGTTGCAATACTGGCAATACTTGTCCAAAAACCTTTTCTATAAATCTTCTTTCTGGTGGTCCTTTAGGTTGTTCTTTTTGACCGTCTAAATAACCTGATAAAGAATTACCTGCTTTGCGTATTTCATCTCCAATGCCTATTCTTAAATTATTTTTTTTGGCTTTACCCATAATATCTGTTATTACTTCGGCAACATTGTTATCGGGTTGTATTAACGATATAGCTGCCATTAATTTACGATTTGCAGGTATAGTTGTCCTAGTTTCTATTCTTTTTGCTACTGCGTCTAAATCACCTAATGTAAGTTTTCTGCCAAGTATTGTCTCAAATTCTTTTTTTTGTTTTTTAGTTAAAGATTTAATTAACTGTTTTAACTGGTCACGTTTAGTTCTAGCTTGTTTTGTATAGTCAGTCACAAGCGTACCTGTCATACGACCCCATGTACGCATAGCCCATCTATCTAAAGTTAATTGTTCGTAATTTCCATATAAATTTGCAAAAAAACCATTACCTATTTTTGGTCCTATAACAGCAGCACCATACACTATTTCAGTTTTACCAAAATCTTTAATTTCTACTCCTGTATATTCTTCTATTTCTTTTACTGTATGTGTTGTACTCATAAATTCTTCAACATTTTCTATGCCGTTTTTTTCAATTAATTCATTTATAAGCTTAAAACTTTTTGACATTGCACGACCTGCTTTGCCTTGTCCATAAGGTGTTGGAAATTTACCATTTTGTTTCCAATAACTGTAAATGTCTTCTGCAAGTTCAAAATTTTTATTTACATTTATACCGTTAGATGAAGTTGCTAATCCCCAAGTAAAAGCAAAATTTGACGCTGCATCGGTATTTAATTCTGGATGTACCTTTGCTAATAATCTTTTTGCTTTAGTAACTTTTTCGTTATACCAACCTATTGCGTTTGGATTTTCTTGTAAGGCGTATTGAGCATCTGCTAATAGTGTTTGTACTAAATATTTTTCTACTTCTACTGTAGGTTGCGAAAGATCTACTTTACCTTTTTTAGCTTCACTATTAACACGGTCTTGTATTTCTATTTTAAAATCTTTAATAGTGGCAAAAGGTTTTGTACTTGCAAAATCAAAGTTTTCTACAATATTTGCTAGTTGATATACAGCTTGTGGTACTGGCTTACCTGTTTTTTGTTTACCTCTCTGTGAAAATAACTCATTGTCATCCTTAAGTTGTTTATATATATTTGCTAAATCTCTTCTCCATGTACCACTATTTTCTGTTGACTTTACTGCTTTAGGATCAAATACAACTATTTCTCTAACATCTCTTATATTACCGGGCATTATCACACCGTCATGTCCTTTTGCAATAAGATTATCTCTAAATTGTTTAGCCGTTACTTGTCCTGATTTGACTAATTCCTTGTCAGCTAATGTTGCATTGTATGGATTTTCTAAACGTACATACAACTCCATAATAATTGGATCTGTAGGACCAGCAGGTAAGCGACCTTGTTTTATTCTGGATTTTTTTAATTTTGCGTAAGATTCTGCTATAGGTTTTTGATCAGTTACATAAACTCCAGTACCTAACCAACCACTATCTAATCTATGTGGATGATCTAATTGAAATTCGCTTATGCTGTCTGTAGTACCGTGGTAAACAACTAATGGTGTACCGTCATTATTTTTTAATACAGAATTACCAAAAAACTTTTTAAACGCAGGTGACTCTGTTTTTACCGTGCCATCTTGATTAAATAATTGTTGTTCTGCTAATGCAGTAAATTTATCTTCTGTAGTTATGTTATAAAAATATTGACTAAAAAATTCACTAGGTTTTACGCCTAATTTATTTGCTTGCACTACAGCAAAATCTCTAACTAAAGTTGATTGATATTTAATTTGATTTGGTCTATAAATTTTAGTTTCTTTTAGTTGTTGCGTTATATTGTCTTGTACTGTTTGTGCGTCTTTTATTAATTCTTTGTTTTTATCTTCGGCTTCTTTTAATATTTGTTCTGCTTGTTTTTTTAAAGTTTCTTTTTCGCCATCAAAAATTCCAGCTTCTATAGCACTAAAACCTTTTTCTCTTATACGAACATGAGGTTGTAATGCATTACCTAGATCCGTGCCAACAATTTTAGTTGCATATTCTCCTGTTGGTATTATTATGTCACCACTTTCACCTGTACCATTTATATCTTTTAAATCATTAGCTATTTGTGGCGAAAACAATTCTAGTTGTTCCATTGTTATGCCATTATCTTTTAACGCTTGATTAAATGGTTTTGCGTCTATAAAAATATTTGGAACATCTTTTCCATCAGCTACATCTTGTATATAGTTTTGATATTTATTTGGATTTCTTATTTTTGTTTTATTATCAACAGATGCATTAGCTAACGATTCTACAAACGCAGTATCTATTTTGGCTTGATTTGCCTGTCTTTGATAAGAAAAATATGTTGGTCCGGCACTTAAACCAGCAAGTGGAATCATACCAGTAAAAACTTGTTCAAATACACCAGCCAATCTTTGTCCAATTTCCTGTCTTCCTTCTTTTGTTTGTAATTTGCTTTGAAATTCACCTGTATCAAAATAATCAGCAAAATCTTCACCTGCTATATTTACTAGTTCTTGTATTTCTTCTGTAGCTACTTCTGACGTTAAATTAATAAGATATCTTTTACCTGTTTCTGTTAAAGCACGTTTTATTGTGGCTTTTTGTAAAGACTTATTAATTTCATTCATTGTTGCTCTTATCAACAATTGTTTTGTTGGACCTGTAACAAATGAAAGACCTACTAATTCTAACCCACCGTTTACAAGACCTACTGCAATACCTACATTTTTAGCCGTTTCGTGCGATCTACCATTTTCAATTAGTTGATTGTATTGGTGACCTGCTTCTATAAGAGTTCCTTCTTTTGCAGAACCTGTAGCCATTCCCCATAAAAATGCCGTAATTGCACCACCTTTAACTGTAATAGGAGCAAAAGGACCACCTAGAGTTCCAAAACTTGCACCTATAGGAGCAGCAGCAGCCCCGTATTTTATACCTTCTTGTAATGTTCTTGACCATTGACCAACTATAGTTCCGGTATTTTCCCACATTCCCGTACCATCGCCTTGCAGTTCTGCTACCCTTAAATTTAATTCTTCTATACGTTTATTTATAGCTTCATTAGATTTGCCTAAATCATTATTTATAGCTCTTATACTTCCCAATTTTCCTATTTCAGCTTGTGCTCTACCTGTCTCAAAACCCTGCGAAACGTTTTCTGGAAGATCTCGTACGCTGTTAAATGCACTTTCTATAAGACCTAATTTTTCTACATTGTCTTGTGCTATAGCTGCAAAATCAGGATCGGTTAAATGACGCATCAATATAGGATTTGTTTGTGCCATATCCATTTCATATATGTCTTTTTCTTTGTTTCTTTCTTTTAGAATTCTAAAAGTTTCTTCACTATCTAAAGCAATATTTGGTGGCAAATTTAAACGTTCCGCTAATTTTTGTGCTTGACCAGTTCTTTCGGGATCTAATTTAGAAACATTAATTAAAGTTTGTCTTAATAGTTTTTCTTGTTCTTTTTTTCTATTTTCATATAATTCTTCAAGTGGATTATATCCTTCATAATTTTGACTTGGTGCTGAATTGTAAAGATTATCTAGTATATTTTCTGGCATAATTAATTCTCCTTACGTCCGTATAATTCATCTAAGTTTGCAGGTTTACCTACACTTAACCAATCTCTAGCAATATTGTGTTGAGTTACTGGTTGATTGTATTTACGCAAATTGTTTTGTATATCTTCAACTACATCTTTATTAATTTTACTTGGAAATACTCTTACATTTTCTCCTTCATATAAAACATCAACATAAACATTTTGTAAATTATCAAACTCAACAGTAGCAGGTATTACATCTGTTTTATCACGACCAAACAATCCACCTACATCAACATTAACTAAATCAACTAGTAATACATGATTAAGTGCATCTTGTTTTTCACCTCTCGTTAATTTGCGATTACCTTCATCTATTTGCCGTGCGTTAATTTCTTTTAACCATGCGTCATTTATTGCTATATATTTTCTTTTCTTATCTTTGTTTTTTGACGTATACAAATCACCCATGTCATTTCTATCTAAGGTGGCTTTTAACATAGTCATATTACCTGTAGCTTCTACATAATTATTTTCATTTTTTAAACTATCTGAATATCTTTTTAATTCTGCAAATTGATTGCGTGACAATTTATGACTATGTACATCTATATTATCTCTTAATTCAGCAGGGTTGTCTATTAATTCAACAACAGTATCTACATCAGATTCTTCTGGTGGACCTTCTTTTAATATTTTTTTATCTGCTTCCGTATAATCGTCAATATTTATATTATTAGCTGCAAGGTTCTGCCATCCTCCCGGTTCTGCAAATGCTATTTCTTTTGCAACAATAAAGTTTTGATTGTATATACCTTCTTTTTCATTTTTCATTTTTTCATATTTTATATCTAAATTATCTAATTCATATTTTTGTTGTACAGGATCTTTAGTTGTATCTTTTATTTTTTCTGCTAATACTTTTTTAGGTTGTAAACCTGTAACTTCATCTACTACTATTGTTTCTTCTCCCATTGGATCAAAGTCATAATTTATATTTTTTGTTATAACTTCTAAATCATTTGCAACTTTATCATTGTAAATCATTTGGTTTTGTAAACCTTCGTATTCTTTAGTACCGGGAAAAGGTCCTAAATCAGACATTGTAATAGGTTTATTAACATCAACTAGTACAGCGTTATCTGGGTTAGCTTTGTGTTCTTTTAAAGCTTTACTAAAATCTGCACTACCTTGTCTTGTATTTTGAAATTCATTTCTTTGTGGTGCGTTTGGAAATGTATTTTTTGTTTTAGAGTAAAAACTTAAATTTTTTCTTCTAAATTCTGCAAGGATTAATTCTTTGTATTTATTTATTATTGCTTTATTTATTTCTTTTGCATTATCTGGATTATTTTTAAATTCTTGTTCAAATTTTCTTTTTGCTTTTGCTCTAGATCTACCAATTAAATTAGTTTTAAACTCAGGTAATTCGTATTCTCGTTCTGCTCTTGTATATAAAGAATCTGCTGATTTTACTCCTATACGTTGTGCAGCAAACATATGTATAGCTTGGTGCTGTGGAATTAACCTTGTTGTAGTTGTAGGATCATAAAATTTTGATAATTTTAATCGTTTTTCTAATAAATCTATAGCTTCTGATCGTTTTAAATTAGAAATATCAAGTTCATCAGAATGAAATCCATATTTTACATGAGCATCTTTTCCGTCATTGCTAGATTGGTTGCTACTTAAAGAAAATAATATATTTGCATTTTCTATCAAATCACCATTGTTTTGATCTACATTATTGGAAAGTATTGCATCTACTTTTGTATCGCCATCATCTTCATCTTCTGCTTGTTTACTGTCTTTTCGTAATTTATTTAAAATTTTATTTGTTTTATCTTTATCTAATTCATCCAAAAATTTATCTATAGCAGGCCGATTTTTATCTTTTTTAAATTTATCTACAACATCTTTTGCTATTTCCATTTTTGTCTCTTCTATTTTTTGTAAATATTGGTTACTTAAACCTTTAGCAGGGTCAGTCTCCCATCCTTTTAACTGTGCAAATTCTGTTATTCCTTGCAAACTATCTGTATAATATTTTCTAAAATCACCTTCTGGATCTTCAAAAGTTTTATACGCATTTTTAGCTGCTAAAATACTTCGTTTATAACCAGATTCTGTTTCATTTTCATTGTAAAGACGTTGTTGTTTTAAAGAATGCGTTGTCATATCGTTTAAAAACGATTTGGTATATACTTGTGCCTTGTTTTCAAAAATATATTTAACAGTACCGTTACTTGCCCTGTTTTGATAAGACTCTAATAAAGTCTTCATTTCATCTCTATATGTATCATATGTTCTTACAAATTTTCCATCTGTTGTTTTAGTTGTGCCTACAGCATTAGCACCTTGTAAAGCACCATACCTATCTTTAATTGCTTGTGCTTCGTAATAATATTCGTTTGATAACTGTTTAGATTCTGCATCATTTAATTCGTCATCTAATTTATTTATTACCTGTCCAAACTGTTGCATGGCTTTGCCTTGCCTTTGAATATCATCAGACACTACATCTCTTTGAGGTTCTACGGAAGTAGCCCCAAATTGTACTTCAGAACCTGCTGCTAATTCTTGTTGTGGTGATGTTTGTAAAGGTACTCTTGCCATAATTAACCTAGTAACATTTCTGAAGGTAAACTATTTATAACGTTACCTGTACCTGTCAATAAACTACTAGTCATATTCATAAATGGATCTATAGAAGAAGCAGTAGCAAACATATTACTTGCACTTACTCCAAACATATTTGCCTGTATTCCTAAACCTACAGCTTCTAAACGTTTATTTTCTACTGCTCTAACTTTATTAGAATTCATTGCCATTTTATCTAATTCTGCCAATATATCAGAACTAACAAAAGCATCTTTTGTACTGCCCACACCTAATTGTATTCCTCTTGCTGCAAATGACGTTCTTGCTTTAGATCTTTGGTTGCCTTGTCTTAATGACATTATTTGAAATCGTTTATCAAATGTTCTTGCTAAATGCTGTGCCTGACTTTCTTTCATGTCTTTATTAAACAAAGCCATATCTTTTTTATGTTGCAAATCTAAAGCTAAACTTTGTGTTTTATATTTTTCTGATTTAGCAGCATAATAAGCACCTATACCACCACTTAACGCACCAAAACCTTGTGTAATTACACCAAACTGACCAAGCTTACTTAAATCACTAAAACCTAATTTAGCCATTGTTGTGCTAACCTCAACGCTTCCTTATTTTTTTAGTATATATACATAATATCTGTTTACGGTCACACTATCCACCTATAGCAGCTTCTAATGTAAGACCTACAACTGTTAAAGGTAATGGGTCAGTTTGACGTACAAAAAGTTGTCCATTATCTTGCCATTGTGGTGTAAGCATTATTTTTATATCTTGTGTTTTTAAATTAGGTGGTGTGCCATATGGTTCTGTTGTACGTTGTTTTGCTTCTACTAATTTATCTGCACTAGGACCTGCAAAAATACCAGATGATTCTAAT
>Ga0098043_1000324_pt1 | contig 16480 bp, 23 predicted proteins | sample 9B_taG_FD_92581 | JGI IMG/M metagenome (GOLD analysis project Ga0098043, IMG submission 92581) | Marine viral communities from the Subarctic Pacific Ocean - 9B_ETSP_OMZ_AT15188_CsCl metaG | ecosystem: Environmental > Aquatic > Marine > Oceanic | place: Subarctic Pacific Ocean | collected 2015-01-10 | reverse complement strand
GTTCGTACATTTTTAACGGACTTGTTTCAGGGTCTATATTTGGTGGTGTATCTGGGAATAAGATTACTGCCATTGCTGGGGAGTCTAGCACTGGAAAAACTTTTTTCAGTCTCGCCGTTGTCAAGAACTTCCTGGATTCTAATCCTGATGGGTATTGTCTATATTTTGACACTGAAGCCGCTGTTAATAAGTCTCTCGTCGCAAGTAGGGGTATCGACCTTGATCGCTTGGTAGTTGTCAACGTTGTTACAATTGAAGAGTTTAGGACGAAAGCACTAAAGGCAGTTGATATATACTTAAAAAAACCTGAGGACGAACGCAGACCCTGCATGTTTGTGCTAGACTCTTTAGGGATGCTTTCTACAGAGAAAGAAATCACTGACGCACTGAACGATAAACAAGTTCGTGACATGACCAAATCGCAATTGGTCAAAGGTGCGTTCCGAATGCTCACACTCAAATTAGGACAAGCAAATGTTCCGCTCATTGTCACAAATCACACATACGATGTCATCGGAGCTTACGTACCAACTAAAGAGATGGGAGGAGGCAGTGGCCTCAAGTATGCCGCCAGTACGATCATTTATCTCAGCAAGAAAAAAGAAAAGGATGGAACAGAAGTTGTCGGAAACCTTATCAAGGCTAAGACTGCTAAATCGCGTTTGAGTAAGGAGAACAAAAATGTTACGGTGCGTCTTTATTACGATGAGCGTGGTCTTGATCGATATTATGGTCTTCTTGAACTCGGTGAACTCGGTGGTCTCTGGAAAAACGTGGCAGGTCGTTATGAGATAGACGGTAAGAAAGTGTACGCAAAAGCCATCTATAAAGATCCTGAAACATATTTCACCCCTGAGGTGATGGAAAAACTTGACGAGATTGCACGAAAGGAGTTTAGTTATGGAGAATGTTGAGTTTCTAATTCTTAGAAACCTTTTACATAATGAAGAATATGTTCGTAAAGTCATTCCTTTCATTAAAGCAGATTACTTTGAGAACCGCAGTCAAAAAATTGTCTACGAAGAGATACTTAAGTTTGTAGAACAATATAATAAACCAGTCACTAAAGAGATTCTCTGTATTGAAACAGAGAAGCGTCAGGACATTACTGATGGTGACTACAAAGAAATTACCCAGTTGATCTCTGCTTTGGAAGAAGCACCAACAGAGTTTGACTGGTTGGTTACGACCACGGAAAAGTGGTGTAGAGATCGTGCCATTTACTTGGCACTGATGGAGTCTATTCACATTGCTGATGGCAATGATGAGAAAAAGAATAGGGATGCTATTCCTACTATTCTTTCTGATGCTTTAGCAGTTTCTTTTGATACGCATGTAGGTCATGACTATCTTCAAGATTATGAATCGAGATATGAGTCCTACCACAGGAAGGAGGACAAAATCGAGTTCGACCTTGAATATTTCAATAAGATTACGAAAGGTGGTCTCCCGAACAAAACGCTTAATATTGCTCTCGCTGGCACTGGTGTCGGTAAGAGTTTGTTTATGTGCCATGTCGCAGCTGCAGCACTCCTCAATGGAAAAAACGTCTTATACATCACGGCTGAGATGGCTGAAGAAAAGATTGCGGAGAGAATTGATGCTAACCTCCTCAACGTTCCTATTCAGGAGATAGGAGAACTTCCTAAGTTGATGTTTGAGAATAAAGTAACAAATCTCTCTAAAAAGACTCAAGGCACCCTAATTATTAAAGAGTATCCTACCGCTACTGCTCATGCAGGACATTTCCGTGGTCTCCTTAATGAACTCGCTATTAAGAAATCATTTCGTCCTGACATTATTTTCATTGATTACCTTAATATATGTGCTTCCTCTAGGTATCGCGGAAACCTTTCTGTCAATTCATATAGCTATATCAAAGCAATTGCTGAAGAGCTTAGAGGACTCGCTGTCGAAGCGAACGTACCTATCGTATCTGCCACCCAGACTACCCGTTCTGGTTATGGCAGCTCTGACGTGGAGCTTACTGATACTAGTGAGTCCTTTGGCTTGCCTGCTACTGCTGATCTTATGTTTGCCCTTATTAGTACTGAAGAGCTCGAAGAACTGGGACAGATTATGGTGAAGCAGTTGAAGAACCGATATAATGACCCGACCATCTTCAAGCGGTTCATCGTTGGCATCGACCGTGCCAAGATGAGACTTTATGATTGCGAGCAAACTGCTCAGACTGATGTGGTTGACAGTGGTCAGGAAGAGGAGTATAGTTATGATGACAAACCTAAAAAGTCCTTTGATGGATTCAAATTCTAATGAACGGTTACTATTCTGTATTTGATCCAAACGGCAAAAAGATTGCTGACTGTGGTATCGAAAGAGATGCAGTCAACCTCTTGCATACCAGAAACAAATACTGGGATGGACACTACTTCACGTTCAATCCTCTGCCCGGTGACATCATTAATGTCTCCAGTGGTAAGCAACTTCCTTCCCGTGACATCGTAATTAATATGGACGGTGGTGTTGGTGGTAGTTGGCAAGAAGTTGAATACGTTGAAATTAAAGGACAAAAACTAGAACTACAACAATCTGATTTAAAAGAAGTCGATCTATGAACAACTACATTGAGTTTGTAAAACAAACCACTAGCGCACCTAGTCTTGACTACGCTGTGATGGCAACACGTTTTGCTGAACTGGAAGCTAATGATGTAAATACAACTCAACTTCTTACCGCTGCCTTAGGTCTCACCGCAGAGTCTGGTGAGTTTACTGAGGTTGTAAAAAAGATTGTCTTCCAAGGCAAACCTTATAATGAAGACAATGTGTTCCACATGAAGCGTGAACTAGGAGATATCTGCTGGTATCTTGCTCAAGCATTCATGGCACTTGACACTAACTTTGATGAGATTCTTGATATGAATATCGAGAAACTCAGTGCTCGATATCCTGAGGGAACATTCGACGCATACTATTCTGAAAACCGTAAAGAGGGTGACCTGTGATTAATTTTGATGATATGGAACTTATGCAACTTAAGTTCTGCATGGACCAAACCAAAAATCAAATGTTCATGGGTGGAGAGATCCGTCGTCATGCCTCAATTACTGAAAAGGTAAAAGTAGAGATGGATCGTCGAAAGGAGTCAACTGGTGCATATACCCCAGAGGCAGTGACTCGTCAACTTGAAAAAGAAATTAATGAATTGGGAGGAGAGATCTGATGGATGCAGCAGTAGAAGCATGGAACACTATGGGGTGGTTTGAGGGTTTCCTCTTCACCGCGTGGCTTGTCGCCCTTTACGTGGGCAAACTTAAGATTGATCAACGGTTTGCTCGTCGTACCGTATATCGTGTAAAACTAGAAGAGCAAAAATGAAACTACTGACGCTTGAGGACTACGAAAAGGCAGGTGAAGACTTCTGGCCTAAGTATTGGTATGTCGCTAAAGAACTTGGTGAGGGTGCTAAGGCAGAAGACGTACTGAAAGTTATGGAAGCAGTCGGTAGTGTTGCATTGAAACTTGCTCTAGAAGAAAAAGAAGGACCCTTTGGTTTTAATAAAAAGAAAGAAGAAGAATAAATACTTGAAAAAAAGTAATGGCTGGCGAAGCAGGTTTTATATACGAAACCAAGATCCACAAAGCGTTGAAAGCAGAAGACTTAGTTCCTGCAGGTTTCACTCCTGCAGGTTCTGATGCTAATGCCCCCGACGCTATGTTTTTGTATGGGGGCAAAGATAATAAACTAGAAATCAAACTCGACCTTAAAGCAGACTACGGACAAGGTTCGTTGTCATATGATTTCAAGACTAAGAAGTGGGGTCTAGGTGGTGCTAAGACTGCATCGGCACAAGAGATGCGTGACCTTCTAAATGCTGTTGGTATTCTAAAGTTCGTCAAACAAAAGTGGGGAGATAAAGGATCACCAAACAAAGGTCAAATACCATCAAAGTCATTCACTGATGATATGGTTAAGTCTGACTATGCTCGTTTTAAGGATGCTTTTCTTCCTATTAATACTAGGGCACTTTGGGACTACTATGCTACTAAAAAAACTTATTATATTCAAGTTGGTGGATATGGTCTATACTATATGAAAGAGAATCCTGCCAACCTCCCCGTTCCACAGTTCAACCCTAAACTTAGAATACGTATTAGAGTCAAGAGAGGTGGGAGCAGACCTATAGACAACTATCGCTTCACCACCGCACTACAAGTTGTGACAAAACCTAAGAAATCACCTTATGACTTGGACAAAGATGTGGTATTCCTCAAAGCAAATTACACGACTTGATAAATAATATATAAGAAAAACGTATATAGATGAAAAGTTTCTTTCAGTTCCTAAGTGAATCGGAGTCACAAGCTGCGACACAGGCGAGAAAACTTGGTTTGAAAGGCGACGGTCACGGTGGTTGGTTGAACCGTGCTGGAGAGTTTGTAGCAAAAACTGAAGACGGAAAACTTAAGTTTTTTAATAAGAATCAGAAACCTGGTAAGGACCCAGACCAAACTCCCAATAGTAAGAAAGTACAACCTATCCTCAAGACAAAAACAATGTCGGTGGATAAGACATCACAGAAAGAGAAAGGTGGTGAAGAGAAAGTAGATGATAAAGAAACTGCTACAAGCGAAACACTAACTCTAGCGTTTGGTCGTTTCAACCCACCAACTGTGGGACATGAAAAACTTTTGAAGATGGCAAGTAAGACTGCCGCTGGTGGTGACCTTAAAATATATCCCTCTAGAACACAGGATGCCAAGAAGAACCCTCTTGACCCTGACATGAAAGTCTCTTACATGAGAAAGATGTTCCCTGACTTTGAGAAGAACATCGTTAATGATGAAGAGATGAGATCCATATTCAATGTCCTTCAGAATGCTGATGGTGAATACAAGAACGTCACCATTATCGTTGGTTCTGATCGACAAGCAGAGTTTGAAAACCTCGCCACTAAGTATAATGGTGAGTTATATAACTTTGATGAAATACGTGTAGTATCTGCTGGCGTAAGAGATGCAGATGCTGAAGGTGTTGAGGGAATGTCAGCATCTAAGATGAGAAAGGCAGTCGCAGATGACGACTTTGAATCATTCAAGAGAGGTGTCCCTGCTAGTGTGAAGGATGCTGATGCTCAAGCACTTTTTGATGCTGTTCGCACAGGCATGGGTGTTAAGAAGCAGAAAGTCACTGCTGAGATGTGGGAGATTGCACCAAGATATGATGCTAGAGGTTTGCGTGAACAGTTTGTCAACGGACTTATCTATAATATCGGAGACATAGTTGAGAGTCTAAACACAGGTTTGATTGGTAAAATCATTCGTAGAGGCACTAACCATCTTATCTGTGTTACAGAACAAGACCACATGTTCAAGTCTTGGATACGTGATGTCATGGAATATACTGAGAAGAAAATGGAGAGGAGGTATAGAGTTCCTGGTAAACCAAACACTCTTGAAGGAACCGGTGGTTATAGGAAGAATGCTATGGCAGCGATGGGCGTCAAGAAAATTAAGAACTTCAATGTAGAAGACTTCATAAATAAGTACAAGGTTAAGAAGTCATAGTATTACCATGTCTAATGGAATCGGTAAGAATCCTTTAACTGATATCTCTAAGGTTTACATAGAGACTATCAGAGAAAGTTATAAGATTGAGCCTCCTAAGGAGAAGTTGAAGACTGATAGAAATATGTTCAACATCCCTAAGGATGAACAACAAGCTGCTAAGGAAAGACTCCTCGCTAAGACTAAGGCAAAACGTGCTAAAATGAAGGAAGCACTTGACCCTGTAGGCAAGGAAGATGGTGATGTCAATAATGACGGTAAGAAGGATAGTAGCGATTCTTATTTACTGAAGCGTCGTAAGGCGATTGCCAAAGCGATGAAGACTCGTAAGGAAGAAGTTGAGATGCAAGAAGGCATCCGTGACGAAGATCCTGAAAAAGGAACCAAGGAGCGTAAGGCACGTCTTGAGAAAAAGCGTGGCATGAAGATGGACGATCATCCTCAGTATAAGAAAGAGGAAGTTGAGGTTGATGAGGCAATGTCTTCTTATGATAGAAATCGTAAGAGAGCAGCACAGAGAGCAGCAGACAGAAATGCTGCCCGTGCAGCAGGAAAGACTGGTGTAGTTCCTGGTGTTGGTTATGTATCTCCTAGAAAGGAGAGAGAAACTTATGTTGACTCTGCTGGAACAACCAGACATAAATCCGGTGCAAAAATGGAGTCATATTCTTCCTGGAGAGATGATCTTCGTGAAGTAATGACTGACACTGAGATGGAAAAGAAGGTAAAGGAAAAAAAGGTCAGTAACGTCGTGAAGATCAACCCTAAGTTGGGTGAAGCAGTAGAGGAGATGGGTGGGGAAATAGTTGAAGTAAGAGAAGATGAAATTATTGAAAGCATTTATCTTGAACTTATTGATGAGGGTTACTCTGCAGATGATGTTGAAGATGCCATTGAGTTTGCTATTATTGAAGAACTTAATGAAGTAAGTGATAGTTACTATGATTCTGCTGTTAAATCATCTAAAGCCGCTGCTGCTAAGTTAAGAAGAGCAGAAATGATGAAGAGAGCGAAAGGTCGCCTTAAGTTTATGAAGAGAAAGGCGGGAGAGGTTGCTGGTAAAGTTAAGAGAAAAGCAGCAGGTGCCGTAGCAGGTGCTGCGATGTCTGGTATGATGGCTAAAGATGTTGCCAAGGATCAGGCGAGAAGAACTGGTAGAGCAGTTAAGCAAGCAGTAACAAGTGCCCCTGGCAAAGCAAAGAAAAGCATCAAAGGCAGAATTAAGAAAGCAGCACTCGGCGTTGCAAAACGTATGAGTGAAGAGGAGATCATGGAGGTGTCACAAGAAAAAGCTCTTTCTCCTGTTGAGATCGCTCTTCAAAAGAAAAAGGGTCAGATAGACATGCAGATTCTCAAAAAGAGAAGACAAGCAATGTCTGATATGAAGACTGAGGAAGCATCTGATGCAATGAAGGATCGTCGTATGGAGCGCGGTGGTGTTGATGGAAACACCCGTTATGATCGTCCACCCGGTAAACCAAACCTTGCAGGTAAGAAGAAGCCAAGGAGTGGCGGTATGTCTGCCCTTGATTTCGTAAAGGCAGATATTCGTTCTAAGCATGGCAAAGGTGCCATCATGGATACCAAGAAGAAGTAATGCCTGCGGTATCTAAAAAGCAGCAACGGTTTTTTGGAATAGTTCGTGCCATCCAAAAAGGTGAGATGGCACCTACTACACCAGAAACTGCGAAAGCAGCTGCTGATATGAAAAAAGGAGATGTTAAAGACTTCGCATCAACTAAGCACAAAGGTTTACCTGATAAGAAGAAAAAATCTCTTAAGGAGTTTTTGGAGAATATATAGAGTGTAGAACTGAGGTTCATTATGCTCGCATTTTTACTCCCTTTAGCTTCAAAAATCATCAATGATGCTGTCTCTAAGATCCCAGAAAATGAGGAACTTGGTGAGAAAATGGTTGAGATTTGTCTTGTTATTCTTGCTAAGGCAGTTAAGTTAACCAAGACTGATATGGATGATCAATTGCTTGAAGTTGTCTCTAAGGCAATCAAAGCGAGAGAAGAATGAATTTATAAATACAATATAGCAAATAAATTATCGGCAGTTAAGACATGGCACTCTGGGGCAATAAAGACAATATCACTGCTACAGGCAGAGTTACCTTGGATTATCAAACCGGTATTGTCACCGGTTCTAACTTAGAAGATCCTGGTAATGGTACACAGTTTGGTGAAACCGGTGAGATTCAGGAAGGAGACATCCTCCGTTTTGGTGTAATTGACAAACCCGGTGTGTATATGGGAGACGCCGTTGTTGTCTCTATCGCCGGTACTACCTCTCTGACTATTGGTTCTACCATGGGACTTGATGGCGTTGCCATCGCAAGAACCACATTCACGGTTACTCAAGCACCTAAATCCACCGTTCTTGATCGTTCCTTCAGTGAGGACGATAATATTAATGATGGTTCACCTAATATCGTTAATGAACTTATTAAAACAGCGGACTCCGCTACAGCAACCACAGGTGTAGGTGCATCTATTATTGATGTCAAGACTACTCTCTTCTCAACTGCTGGCGTAAAGGTTGGCGACTTCCTTGAAAATGATGGAAATAACATTCAAATCATTGGTGTAGGAACTGCTACGTTCCACGCTAACTTTAATAGTGGCGTCGGTTCTGATAGAATTTTCGTTGATGGCATAGTTCCTGGTTTAGACTTTGACACTGTTATTCTTAATGCTGGTGTATTCCATGGTGTAACTGCCATTGGCGCAACGTTCTTTGAAATCAGTCCTGTGTTGGCGACTGGCATTTCCACTAATGGCGTTGTCCTTATGAACTCCCGAATTGACCAAGTATTCAACCACGATCATCACTTTGTCATTGGACTTGAGAGTGACATCACCGCCGCTATTACCGCAGGTGATGCTCTTCAAATCAAGAGACACAAGGGTGGATACTCCAGAAACGTCTATGGCGTTGGTAAGACTGGTGTAGAGGATGCCTCTGGAGGCGTATATGAAACCAGTGCCGGTTGGGTTGGTGTTACAACTTACATTGACACCGATGGTAACCTGAGAGTCAAGAAAGAAGTTCTTTGTGCGATGTCAGGCATCTCCACTGGAAACGCACCTTCTTACCCCAATATTGAACACGCCAACTGATAGGATGTAAATGTTATTTCATGAGTTGAACTCGGAGAACTTTCTCCTCTTTGCCATTAAAAATTATGAGAATCCTCAGGCAGTTACAAGAGAAGACTTCGATAAAGATCTAAATCATTTCAAATATATCAAACGGTTGCTTAAAAGATATAAGTCAACCGGTGAGTTGAAAACTCATCTTCTCTTAAATCATTTTATTGTTCTCTATAATATTTTTGGTGAAGCAACAACACCAATGTTGTTTTACAAAATTGATGAGCAGGAACTTTGGAGTTGTTTAAAAACCTTTGTGGTATTTTTAGATAAGTTGCCAGAGTTTCCTCACACTTATATACATGACTTAGATACGGATGACAATTGTATGCAAGAACTTATTTCTTTTCACAATGAACAGTAAGTCAGTCGATAAGTTTTTATATCTTTTCAGGGAGATGATGGGTGCTGGTGCTGTCGGTGCTCCCACAAACAACGTAGGTAGTGGTAATATAGCAGGAACTGCTGAAGCGGGTGATGATCCTCCCGTTCGTAAGAAGAAAAGAAGACCTACTCCTGTAGGCAGATATGGTACACGTAGAACGTGGCGTCAAAATGGCGGAACAAATTAAAGTTCAAGTGTTAGAAGAAAGACTAGCAAACTTCGAGACTCTGGTCTCTAGGTTAGACTCAGCCATTGAAAAAATAGCAGAGGTAAATAACAATGTGAGTAGGATGTTGGCAGTTCATGAAGAACGGATCACCAAGCAGGAAGAGATCGACGCGGTGTTGTTTGATAAAATCGACAAACTCCGTGATAAAATGGACAGCGATCATGACATCGTTACTCAACGATTATCATTACTGGAACGAAAACTTTGGATTGGCATCGGAATCTTGGGAGCAATTGTAGCATTTACTAACCCTCAAGCGATAAAGACCCTCCGACCCTTGTTATCTTCTGCTGAGAGTGCTATAGTAGCACCAGCGGTTGCCATCGTGAATGGATCACATTGATTCTAAGTTTGTAGGATATATTTCCTCACGCTTAGAAAAGTTCAAGAGAGTAAAGGGAAACCTTTATAACTTCCGTTGCCCTATTTGTGGCGACTCAAAGAAGCATAAGAATAAAGCACGGGGATACATTTACTCCGTGAAGACTAATACGAACTTTAAGTGTCATAACTGTGGTGCTTCAATGTCTCTCAACAACTTTTTGAGAGAGATAGACCCCATAGTTCATAAACAATACACGCTTGAGAAGTTCAAAGATGGACACACTGGAAGAAACTTCGTTGCAGATGAACCAGTGTTTAAGTTTGAGGCTCCTAAGTTTAAAAAGCAACTGAAGTTGCCTAAAGCATCTGAAAACCCCAGGTCCTCAGGATATTTGACTGCTCGTCATCTGAACCCGGATAAGTTTTACTATGCCGAAAAGTTTAAGAAGTTCGCTAACAGTCTCAAACCAACCTTTGAGAGTGAAGCATATGATGAAGAGCGTATTATTATTCCTCTTTATTATGAAAACAACTTAATTGGGTTTCAAGGGAGATCTCTAGGTTCGAGTAAGGTTAAATATATCACTGTGATGCTTGATGATGACGCACCAAAAATCTACGGACTGGATAGCATCAGAAAAGATTCTCCAGTCTACGTTACGGAGGGACCGTTTGATAGCACGTTCCTTTGCAATGCGATTGCTATGTGTGGAGCTGATGCTAATGTTGATCGCTGGGGTATTAGTAACCGCGTGTGGATTTATGATAATGAACCCAGGAACAGAGAAATCGTCAACCGTATCTCAAAGACTATCGAATCAGGTGATTCGATAGTCATCTTTCCCTCATATATTGATGAGAAGGATATAAATGACATGGCGATGGCTGGACACGACGTTCAGAACTTAGTAGAATGTAACACCTATAGTGGTTTAGAAGCAAAACTTAAATTTAACACTTGGAAAAAGATATGAGCAACGGTATCAAAGTTAAGAAGAGAGATGGTCGAATTGAGTCACTGGACCTAGAAAAGATGCATGTGATGGTTCAGGAGGCGTGTGAAGGTCTTGCAGGAGTGTCTGCGAGTCAAGTTGAGATGCAGTCGGGTATTCAGTTTTATGATGGCATTACCACCGATGAAATTCAAGAGATCCTCATCAAAAGTGCGAGTGACCTCATTGACCTTGAAACTCCGAACTATCAGTTTGTAGCAGCACGTCTGCTGTTGTTTGCGCTTCGTAAATCGCTGTACGGAAAGATGAGAGAACTACCTCATCTTGAAGCACACATTATGTCATGCACAAATATCGAAGTGTATGACAAAGACATTTTCATTCAATACTCCAGAGAGGAGATTGAAAAGGCAAACTCTTTCATTGACCATGACCGTGACTTCCTCTTTACCTATGCTGGATTGCGGCAGGTTGTGGATAAATACCTAGTACAAGACAGAAGTGGTGGTGGAGTTTATGAAACTCCCCAGTTCATGTATATCATGATCGCATTGACCATTTTCCGTGAGTATCCCAAAGATACTCGCATGTCATATGTAAAGAGGTACTATGACGCAATCTCAAGACACAAAATCAACATTCCCACACCTATCATGGCGGGAGTGCGAACTCCACTTCGACAATTTGCTAGCTGTGTTCTTGTTGATGTTGATGACACCCTCGATTCTATCTTTAGCTCTGATATGGCTATTGGCAGATACGTTGCACAAAGAGCGGGAATCGGTATCAACGCGGGTAGGATCCGTGGCATCAACAGTAAGATCCGAGGCGGAGAAGTACAACACACAGGTGTCGTCCCATTTCTCAAGAAATTTGAGAGCACTGTCCGATGCTGCACACAAAATGGCATTAGAGGTGGAAGCGCGACAGTCCATTTTCCCATTTGGCACCAAGAAATCGAAGACATCCTGGTCCTCAAAAACAACAAAGGAACCGAAGACAACCGAGTCCGCAAGTTAGATTATAGCATTCAACTATCCAAACTCTTCCATGAGCGTTTCATCCAGGATGCGGAGATTAGCTTGTTCTCACCGCACGACGTACCGGGTTTATATGACGCTTTTGGTACTGATAGGTTCGATGATTTATATGTTGCTTTTGAACGAGATGAGTCTGTTCCAAGAAAAACTGTCGGCGCTCAAAAACTCATTCTGGACCTCCTGAAGGAGAGAGCAGAGACTGGTCGTATTTATATTATGAACCTTGACCACTGCAACTCTCACTCATCCTTCAAGGATAAGATTGAGATGAGTAACCTGTGTCAGGAAATCACACTGCCTACCTATCCCCTTCAGCATATCGACGATGAGCATGGCGAAATTGCCCTGTGTATCCTCTCTGCCATCAATGTTGGTAAGGTAAGGTCTGACCATGAACTGGAGGACCTGTGTGACCTTTCTGTTCGTGGACTGGAAGAACTCATTGACTATCAGAAATACCCCGTAGCAGCGGCAGAGATCGCCACCAAGGCACGTCGCTCACTTGGTATTGGTTTTATTGGTCTGGCACACTATCTCGCTAAACTTGGGTACAAGTATGACTCTCAAGAGGCATGGGACGCTGTTCATGGACTATCTGAATCATTCCAGTATTATCTTCTGAAGTCTTCCAATGAGATTGCTAAAGAGAAAGGTTGGTGTGAAAACTTTGGTCGCACGAAGTATGCAGACGGTATCCTTCCTATTGATACATATAAGAAGGATGTTGATGAAATTTCTAACCAGGAGTTACAACATGATTGGGAGGGTCTTAGGGCATCTATCACCACCTATGGTTTACGGCACTCAACATTGTCTGCTCAGATGCCATCAGAGAGCAGTTCCGTTGTGTCAAACGCAACAAATGGAATCGAACCACCTAGAGACTATCTGTCCATTAAAAAGAGCAAAAAGGGACCGCTTAAGCAGGTGGTTCCGTCCTATGGATCATTAAAGAGTAATTACACACTTCTGTGGGAAATGCCTGATAATAAAGGTTACATAAATGTAGTGTCTGTGATGCAGAAATTCTTTGATCAAGCCATATCCGGTAATTGGTCGTATAACCCTGAACATTTTGAGGATAATGAAGTCCCCGTTTCGGTGATGGCAAATGACCTTTTGACTACATATAAGTACGGTTGGAAAACCTCTTACTACCAGAATACAAATGATCTGAAGTCTGACGAAGTAGAGGATGACAAAGAAAAACTGAATACGCTATTAGACGAACTAGAACACGCCGAGGAGGGAGAGTGTGAATCCTGTGCAGTTTAAGATTTCATCAGTAGAGGATAGAAAAATGGCAGGTGTTGAAGGAATGACTGTCTTCAACACTGAACAAGTTAATACTAAAAAGCAACCGATGTTCTTCGGTAAGCCTTTGGGAGTTCAGAGATATGACTCATACAAGTATCCTGTCTTTGACAAACTAACAACACAACAGTTGGGATATTTCTGGAGACCTGAGGAGGTCTCCCTTCAAAAAGACCGTGGTGACTATCAGACTCTGCGTCCTGAACAGAAACATATCTATACTTCCAACCTGAAGTATCAGATTATGCTTGACTCTATTCAGGGTCGCGGTCCAGGTATGGCATTCATTCCTTATTGCTCTCTGCCTGAGTTAGAGGCATGTATGGAGGTCTGGGGGTTCATGGAGATGATTCATAGTCGCTCCTACACTTACATCATCAAGAACGTCTATGCAGACCCTTCTGAGGTCTTTGATAAGATTGTCACTGATCAGCGCATTCTAGAGCGTGCTAGCAGTGTCACAGGCGCTTATGATGACTTCATCAACACCGCCCATCGATGGGACAACAGTAAACTGTGGTCTGATGACTTTAGAGGCACTGATGTTGCCCATAGTGATATTATAGAAGTCAAACGTAAACTTTATCGTGCAGTTGCTAATGTCAACATCCTTGAAGGAATACGGTTTTATGTTTCTTTTGCTTGCAGCTTTGCTTTTGGTGAACTTAAACTCATGGAAGGTTCAGCAAAAATTATCTCCCTTATTGCTAGAGATGAGAACCAACACCTCGCCATCACCCAGAACATTCTAAACAAGTGGAAATCTGGTGATGACCCTGACATGAAGCAGATCATGAAGGAAGAAGTGGAGTGGACTTATAAGGCATTTGATGCTGCTGTCATGGAAGAGAAGCGTTGGGCAGACTATCTGTTCAAAGACGGTTCCATGATCGGTTTGAATGACAAACTCCTTCAGCAATATGTTGAGTGGACTGCAAACCGTAGACTAAAAGCACTGGGTATGAAACCGGTCTATGACATTGCTGCTAAGAACAACCCACTGCCCTGGACGCAGCACTGGATCTCTTCTAAGGGTCTTCAGGTGGCACCACAGGAGACAGAAGTTGAATCCTATGTTGTTGGTGGCATCAAGCAAGATGTGAAAAAGGACACATTCAGTGGTTTCCAACTCTGATTAATGCTTAAATAGGGGGAGTAGTTCCCCCTTTTATGCCTAAGAATCAGTTGAATAAAGAGGAACTTAAAGTTCGTGTGCTTAAATTGAAAAGTCAAGTAGATAACGAACCATCCACAGTTTGGCAGGGAGAGAAAGACCTTGCCCATAAATATCTCAACGAGGTATTATTTGTTTTGGATGAGTATAGAATGTGATTATGAAAACCCCTGGTATTTTGAGGGAACACCTTTTCTATCTAAGGATATTGACGATAACTTCGGTTTTGTCTACCTCATTACTAATCTCACAAACAATCGCCAGTACATCGGTAGGAAATACTTTTGGCAGTTCAGAACTCCAAAAGGAAAAAAACGAAAGGTAAAATCAGAATCAGATTGGAAAAAGTATTATGGGTCTTGTCCAGAACTTAAAGAAGACATTGAACAATTTGGTAGACAAAATTTTAGTCGCAACATCCTTTCACTACATAAAACATCTGGCAAAACAAACTACGAAGAAACAAGACAACTCTTTACCAACGGAGTCCTCACCGAGTCCCTTGACAACGGAGAACCCAAGTTCTACAATAGTAACATCCTCTCAAGATACTTCAGAAAGGACTACTATGACTGGACAAGAACCGGTGGACCAGGCGAGAGCATGGGCGATTCAAAGGGTTCAGGAGATGAACACCGCTGATAATACCGATCAGATTTATGATAGACTTGCATTGATGGATGAATGGTATGAGTGGTTTGACCTTGACAAAATGGACGGGATGGACTATCTTGTATTAGAAGACGTAACGGAAGAGTCGGAACTCTGACTTTTTGACTCAGTAGCTCAGTTGGATAGAGCAACTGCCTTCTAAGCAGTCGGTCGTAGGTTCGAGTCCTACCTGAGTCGCCTTGCGGGTGTGGTGTAGCGGTAACATGCGAGCCTTCCAAGCTCTTGTCACGAGTTCGATCCTCGTCACCCGCTTGTCCTCTTTATACTATGGACCCCATACAAATTCTTCGTATTATTGATAATCTGGAAGGATCTTATCATCACCTTAGAGTATGTGGTTTTGATGAGGACAAAAATACAATCAGAGAAATCTGTAATAGATACTACAAACTCTATTTCAAACTCTGTAAAGAACAAGGGAGAAATCCCTACGGATAATCCTCTATATCTGCGACGGGGAATGGGCTCGCCCGCGACGGTGCTAACCACACTGTGATCTAGAGAGTTGGTTACTCTCTTCTGCCCCATTACAAACTGTCAGAATGTTAGGGTTTAAAAAATGCCCCATAGCAAGCATTCGGATAAGTGTAATGTTACGCTTGATTAGCTCAGCGGTAGAGCATCTCGTTTACACCGAGGCGGTCGGCGGTTCGATCCCGTCATCAAGCATTTATTTAGAAACTTATGACCCATGATTATCGTAAGATGCAAAGAATGTAACACAGAAATCAACAGTAATAATAAGACTCAAGTATGTGGTTGTTCCAATATGATGAGTGTTAAGGGAGATAAAGTTTCTGCACAAGACCTCTCCAAAGTCGTAATGATCGACAATAGTTCTTCACAGAAAAATAAACCAGTGTTGTCAAACCAAGACTTAGCCTTCCAAGAAGAGCGAAAAAAGAGAAAAGTACGCAAATTAAACTTTGAAGTTCGCTAGATAGTATCATGCTGTTACATCCGCAGGTAAATGCATCCCGACGAACTTGCAAACTGGGAAAAAATTAAAGAAGTTTTTGAAGAAAACGGAACAACCGATAACTTCTTTTATAAAAGAGCATGTGCTATAGTAGGTGGGTTACCGGATCCTATGAGTAACCTACCTAATGTCACACAGGATGGATGAAATCAAACCTGAGCACTACGTTACTGAAAAACAGTGCCAGGAAATGATAGATAAAGCAATTGACAAACACAACAAAACTGCTACAATTATAAGTGCGATCTTAGGATCCATTGTCTTGGGATTCTATTCGCATGGTTTGTTTGCCTTGGTTGGTAATGGAAATCTACACGGTTGAAGAGTTTCAAGAACGCTGGGATGAAATGATCACCCGTGTAGAAAATGGTGAACACATTGGTATTACTAATGGAAAAAACACTGCAGTTATGATGCCTGCAGATGATCTTGAGGGACTGTCGCATATTGGTTAATGCGCTCTGCTTATAACGGAGTCAACTGGGTTCAATTCCCAGCAGTCCTATTATATTTTGTTTAAATGATTACTTACAACAATCTAGATGATATTGTAATTTTTGATAATATCATATCCACAGACTATCAAGACTGGTTATTGAAACTGGTAGATAGTCGCGAAATGTTATGGAATCGCTCTGACACAATTGTCACTACAGATTCAAAATTTCATAACGATAGTAGAAATGGATTTGCTAATACACGAAGTCTATATCAAGGAAAACTT
>Ga0098043_1000321_pt1 | contig 16595 bp, 14 predicted proteins | sample 9B_taG_FD_92581 | JGI IMG/M metagenome (GOLD analysis project Ga0098043, IMG submission 92581) | Marine viral communities from the Subarctic Pacific Ocean - 9B_ETSP_OMZ_AT15188_CsCl metaG | ecosystem: Environmental > Aquatic > Marine > Oceanic | place: Subarctic Pacific Ocean | collected 2015-01-10 | reverse complement strand
GAAAGGCTTATAAAGGGGCTCCCCCTAATAGATTATAACAAGTTATCAAATTATGAACTTGAGGACCATACTCAAGGTAAACAAGAGATGGCTTGTGTCGGAGATAAATGTGACATCTGAAAAGGATATAATAACAGGTACACGCAAACTCGGTATGAATGCTAATGTTAGCAAAGATGGTAAATTAATATCAGGTATACACTCAAGATTTGGAGTAGAAGAAAGAGCAGGTAGCGTAACAGTTAGAACTAGCGCTGATGACCCTGACCCTGTACGCACTTCAACTAGTGGTAGTGGAACTGCCAAGTCTAGAAGTAAACACTTCGGTGATAAACAAGGCTACTAATCTATATAGTCTGATACTTTCACACGTTTTTTGTTCAAATCAAGAATACAATCCATACCTTTACCGAAAGTAATGGTTTTACCTTGTACTCTATGATGGCCAGAAACTTCATCGTCAGACACATCAAGTTGTATTATACTACCAATAGCTATATCATAAGCTTTGGTAGTTTGTAATCTTATATCATCCTTTTGTTGTTGTGCTACTAATATTTCTTGCAAAGCAAGATTTCTAGAATCACCTACATCTTCAATGTCAGCTATATCAATAGAAACTTGACCAGTAGGTCTACTAGTATATTTTTCTATACGACCTTTGTAATAAACAGTGTTAGGGGGGTTTCTTCTTTTATATCTTATGGAAGATATACCATTGTTGTATGAAAATACATGTGATGGTGCGGTTGTCAAAAGTTTATCTTTTACTATAGTTATATTACTATGATTGACACCTTCATATACATCTAAGAAAGAACTAAGTGGATTTGTAAAGTTATCATCATCAATTGATTTTTTTAATGTACCTATTATAGTATTGTAAACGTCTAAATTTTTACCTCTTACACCAGTCATAAAAACAGGTGGGTTAGAATCTCTTAACATATCTAAACCTATAACTGTGTTATCATAATTAACTTTATCCTTTATAATATCATATAAATATTGTCCGACACTTTTACCGTCAGCATTCTTATTGTCGTCAAGATTATCTTTTATACCTTCTTTACCTGTTAAGACTGTTCTAACATCTCCAGCTACTATTGATGTATTAGTGTCCGTATGACTGAACTGTTTTATAAAACCTCTAAAAATAGGCATGGTATCTTCCATACCTGACTCATTTAAATACAGTTCTACTTTTTTATTAAACAATGGTTTATTTTGTAAGTCAACATTTGATATTTTAGCATTCAAAGTATTGATTTGATTGTTGCCCGGAAAAACCACTCTACCTGAAGAACTTGCTAATACCTCATCACCATCTATAAATAGTTTGTGATTATTGGAAGAATTTTCTTGCGTCATCTATTTTACCACCTATTGATATTTTGTCTGATAACAAATCACCAGTAGAACCCATCTCTATTATATGTGAAATTTGCATTCTGATTGCATATTTTGGAAACTGATTACCTACAGGGTGGTCTTCAGACATAGCTATTATTACACCAAAGAATCTAGTTATTTCACCACTTCTATGTGGGACATCTAAAAACACAGGTGTAGCGTTTTGTTGATACTGTTTTATTAATTTTCTGTTACCTTGAGAGTTGATGTCACCCAAATCTACACTACCGAATGTTATAATACCACCGTTTGCTCCCATTTTTCTTATTTCAGCTTTACCAAAACGGTCTTCTAAGGTTTGGAACTTACCCTGTCTATTGAAAGATATAGACTGTGCAATAGCTATATCATTAAGACTTACATGGTGTGGGTCTATAACTGATATAACTTGTGAATGTTGATTATCACAAGGCCATACGTTAGTAACTACAATTTTATCTTCTGCAGTTTTAATTCCTATACCTATCAATATACCATAAGCATTGAAATCCCATAAGGATTCAGGGTCTGAACTACCTGAGTCATTTTCTATCACAGGGCCATTCCAGTTGCCACTGTTTATAGTATTACTTCTAACTTTGGACCATTCTGATGGTTTTCTCCAAGAAATAGTTCCTGAAGCTTTGAGACCATTAGTTTCATCATTCAATTCCAAAGGTTTCCATTCTGTTCCTGTAGCGTACCATCCTGACAAACTTACTTCTGTAGGTGTATCACCGAATAAATTAAGATGTGAAGTTCTAATATGTATTTTATCAAACGTTTCAGTTTTAGCTACCAATAAGAAATTGTCTGGACCACCACTAGCATTATTTGCATCATCTTGATTTTGTAATTTAGCACCTGAACCGTCACCTCCAAACATCAATTGATTTGTTATCGCAGCCGCTCCTAAATCTGACCAAGCACCAGTGTTCTCTCCTCCACTTTCTCCGTCAGCGTTAGAGTATAATATCAGTGCTTCTGAGCCTTCGGACAAAGGACATCTAACAACACCACTATCTAAAGTGCTAGTATATCTATCTTTTCCATAATGTTCAATCACAGAATGTCTACCAACTACATCATTTGTATCCAAAGAATTATTACTTACAACTTGTAACCTCACTAATCTTGAAAAATTGTAGAATCTTGAATCGGAATCTTTGTAATGTCCGTGACTTCCATGCGTATAAGATAAATCTAAATTAGGCGTAGCGCCCATGTCAGTTATAGTAGTAGTGACTAAACCGTCTGTAAATTGATTTAAATTACTACTATTATTAGATACTGCTTGTATAGCTTGACTTGATATAGAATCTCTATCACCCCTATCTGGTATACTACCATCATCAAAAAGATAGCTATCTAGACTATTGTTGAATTCTCTAGTAAAACTTTCACTACCATCAACTGTCGCACGATAAAAGGGGTCATTCAAATCTACAATAGGATTACCATTAGATAATATACATACTGTTTTATCTTCTGATACGTCTGCATCTACATTAACACTAGCTGTAGCATCTACTACATTAATATATATTCTTTGAGTGTCACTTAATTTTTTAGCATTCAATAATTCAGCTTTTACTAATAACAACGCATGGTTAGTTGTTCTAGCTGAACCATCATTATAATTACCAAAAGGTACATGTTTTACAGCTAAATCAGAAGTAGCTGAATTTGTACTACTAGAATCATCAGTCAAAACATTAGCAGCTGTTATAGTATATTCTTTAATTTGTTTTTGGTCATGCATGAGTGTTAATTTAACTATAGGTTGAGTGCCACTACTCATTTCGGAATATGCATATAGCAAGGGATAGCCATTAGCTAAAGCTATTTTATCTATATGTTTATTATCTATACCTGCAAATATACGTTTTCTATCTGACTTCAAAATTGCCACTGGTGATAAAGACGAAGGTTGAAGTTGTGGGACTTGAGCAGAATCTGCTTTATGTAAACTTACTTGTGAAAAATCATTTTGACCTGCAGATACTGTTGTAGGTTCCAACGGAGTCAATCTGTTGTTAGCAAAATTTTGACTATTAAAATGAGTATACAACTTAGACAAATAACCATCTATACTTTTCACACGTACTAGTGGATAGAAAGTTGTATTTTTTGTATAGACATGGTCTACAACACAAAATGTTCTTGGTGTTTTAAACTTAATTATTTGTAAGTTTCTTTTATCTTCTGAATTATCTTCCCCGTCATCCCAATCTATATGAAACTCTATAACTGGTTCGTTAGCTTCTATTCTATAATAGTATCTTTCATATACATAATAAGGTATAGTGTTTTCTGAGTTACTTACTACACCTGCTATACCACCTACAGTGTTTGCAGGTATCAATCCAGTGCTACCACCTGCTAATGCGTTAGCTTCTGTATTATAAACTTTAATTGCGCTCATGCTCCATCAATCCTGAAAGCTGCTTTTTTAAATGTTACTTGAGGTGCCGTTGCAACTTCTTTAACGGTTTTACCTCTAATATTGTGATAATCTTTTAAGAAAATTTTACCTACATAACTTCTTGAACTTGCTACCGTAGTATCTTGTAGTTCTTTGACTGGTTTAGTGAATAAAAATTCATCATCCTTACCAGTAAATGGATATATAGCTTTATTGTATACTACTATCTCTTCTATCTTTCCATCCCACCCAGTAGAGCCGTTTGCAGAACCTATGAAAAGTTGATTATTATTATTTTCTAAACCTGTACCTTTCAGCCAACCAGTTTGTTCACCAGTAGCATCTGATGTTATAGCTAAACCACTTTGGTCTTCTAATTTACCATTTACGAACAATTTAGCATTACCTGATGTCAAAGTACTGTCTAATGTAACTATAATATTCATAGGTGTTTCGCCGTCTGCAATCATCAAAGACGTACTTTGTAACGCTACATATGAGTTTGCATCCCAATATAAATGTGCCTCTATAATATCATTACTGTTTACTTTGACTTCAATCACCTCATCTTTGTATAATATATGTTGGTCTGCTGCTATATTAGCATTATCATGTACGACATGCATAACGAAAGATGCTTCAGTCAATGCACCACCAAACGGGTCTGCAGAACCTGTACCACTTCTTACAAAATCATTACCATCAAATCTGACAGCGTTACCAGCTAAACCTTCTATATCATAGACAGCGCCACTGATAGCAGTAGTTGTTCCTGATATTTTTTCTGTTGGTGCAGATATTGTTGCTCCGTGTGTGCCAGATTCATTCAGTGGATAATGCAATATGGCATTTTCATATTGATTATATATACTATTATCATCAACCATTATAAAACCATACCATAAATCTTTATCTTGTGACTTCCACGAAAACTTAGGGAAGAATGCATCATCTTCATCTGGATTAACTTCAAAATCATCTATCACTGGTATCTTATCTTCAAACACACTAACAAACATAGGCTTATGTGTACCAGTTCTTGAATGATAAGTTAATGTTCTAGTATCAGTAGAAACTGGAGATATCATGAGTGTTATATCTTCTTCATCCTCAGGGTCATCAATCTCTACAAGTTTTTCAAATTCTATTTCATTGTATTCATTTATAACAGGTTCGAATTTATTTAGTATACCTATATCTGTTATATCTTTCAATTGTCGACTTTTGTCTGCATTTTGTAAAGATTCTATATTACCGAATCCATAATCTTTAGTCAATTCTAATGTGGTAGTAGTTTCATCAGGTGTTAATCTCCAAGCGTTAGCATAACTTCTTGAATCTGAAAACAGAGATTCATTCCAAGTTGCACCTGCTGTTCCGGTACCTTCTGTAATTAATACAGAACTGGCACCCCATGTTGGATTATTTATTTTATTAGTTGCATTATAATTGTTAACTTGCATATATAACCAGAAACGTCTAGGTGATATCATGACACTAGAATAATTAGTAGATTTAATTGAGTTTAAATCATTCAAAAGATGTTCTTTATCTGCTTGAGCAGTATAACTATCACCATAAGTATTAGAGTAATAATAGTCACCAAACCCAGCATGCTTGTCAAATGTAATGACATCCCCTTCTATTTTTGCAACTTTGAGACCTGTTCTCATATCAACTGTAACTTTTTTAGCAGTACCACCACTGCTGTAAGTTTGTGAATTAGTAAAACCAGTACATTGGAAACTATTAGCATCTACTTTTGTCACATGGTAATATCTATCATTCATAGAGGTAGTACCAGCGGTGCTTTCTATCAACACGCAATCTCCTGTGTTAAAACCATGTCCAGTACACGTTACTACAGCAGGGTTAGCTGCAGTTATACCAGATATATTTTTACTAGCAGTATTAGAAACAGTGTTTTTAGCCGAAGCACCTGTATCTCCGGGTACATCAGAATAATCACCATGCATTCTATAAATAACATATTCTTCATCTGAAGTACATTCGAAAACACTAGGGTCGTCTACTTGTAATACTGTGCTTTCTGGAGTAGTGCCTCCTCCTTCTATAGATATAACATCTTTAACTCGTGCAGATGCTATCACACATTCTCTATCATCAAAAGAAGCTCCATCATCTCCACCATTTAATCCACTTATGTTCCAGTTAAGTTTTAAGAACCCTTTTTGTGTGAAATTGTCTATACCATTAGTTTCTACAGTGTCAATAGCATCACCATCACCATATTCTAATCCATTAAATATACCACTGTCGTTTAATGAATTTTTATTGAAAATATTACCTAATTTGTTTTCATCGTGTGAGTATCCTACTGCAACTTGACCGTCAGTAACTGCACTAGTAGTATTTAAATTATTAGTTCTAAAATCGTTAAAGAAAAGGTATTTAGCATTTCCATCGCCACTAAGTTGCGTAGAGGTGTTTACACCAAAAGCTAAAAGTGAAACATCTTCAGTAGAATTAGTTAAATCTGATTGGATTTTTTGTTCTCTGTTTTTTACAGAGAGTGCGGTTGCAGATATACCGGGTTTTAACTTTTGTTCTGCATTAGTAGCATTACTTCGTGTAGGACTGAATTCTTTCAATGATATATTTTTTAAATAAACAATACTTTCTGTATCTTGTATTTGAGCTCGGTCGATTGAATCTTCTCCAACACCACCAGCATGATATACACTTTTACCGAAGTGTGCTCTAGTTGTTAAAGCTTCGTTTCCTGAATCACCTGTATTTGTAGATGTAGAATCTAGGTGTCCTGTAGCTGCTTTCTGTAAAGTCGCAGTTACCCAAGCACTTTGGCCACTATCTACAGCATATTTTCTAGCCATATCATTAGTTTGCCATATAGTTAAAAATCTAGGGAATGAACTATAACTTACACCACCGAACGAACTAGATGGGGCACCTATACAATTGATGTGTATTCTAGCACCTGTAGCAGGAGCAGAAGTAAATGTTATAGTATCAACATCAGAGTTAACTGTGTAATGAGTTAAATTTTCTTTAACTACACCATCAACTCTTACAACTACGTGTGATGCATGTTCTACCGTTATAGGTATGGCAAAAGCAGTTGTACTATTGTCACCAGTGTAGGTTTTTATACCTCTGCTATTGAAAGGTATAGCGTTTGAACATGGTACATCTACTACAGAGACAGGCACTGCAGATTCCAAACTAAATTTAGCACCTCTTTTTTCGAAAAGACCAAATGTTATAGCACTTCTATCAGTAGTGCTGTCTAATTTACTAGCACTTGCAGATATAATAAGTCTATAATCCTCACCTAACTGTAAATTAGCTGCATCTGTTATTGCAATAGGTGATACATCTAAAGTTAACCTATTATTCTCAGCTGCACTTCCACTAGTAGGTGCTCCACTATGTAAGTCAGATTCTGAAGTATGGAACGGGTAAAAGTTTCTATTATGGTCGTGACTTGCATTGCCCGGATTTGCAGAGTAAGCTATACTCAATTGTTCTGAAGAACTATCACTGAAGTTACCAATAGTCATAGCTGCATAATTGAATTTTTTAGTTTCATCATCACCAGCAGCGATAGAAGTATTAGTATTAGTTATGGTAGTAGTTTCTAATCTGTGTATGTAATCAGCTAACGTCTCTCCGTCATCTGGAGGAGTAGTAGCCATACATACAGTGAAACCTCTTCTTAAAGTATAAAGCGACGCTCTTGATGCAGCAGTAGGGTGTACATTCAAAGCACCAGCAACTGAACCAGTTATATCATGACCATCAGTTGTAGTCCATACACCAGTTGTTAAGTTGAAAATAGTATGTGAGGTACCTGTACCGGTTCTTAAAACTGTAGCTTGAGCACCTGAAGTACCCTGTGTTAATACTTCTCCAGCTGTAAGAGTTTTAGAACTTTCTAATGTCAAATCAATAACATGTTGATGTTTAACTCTATGAGCTGGTGCTATTTTTTCCATGTTTATATCGAACTCTATTTTAGGTCCAAAATCGTCTTGTAACTTACCTAAATCAACACACTGAAACTGAACAGGCATAGGTACCTCGTTATACTGTAGCATAATTTCTTGTCTATCACCAGTTTTACCATTGACCGGAGCAAACATAAAAGAAGATATATTTTCATTAGCATAAAACTGTTTCCAAAAAGTTCTTAACTGTATACCTTCACTTTCTCCTCTAAAAGTAGCTAACGATGATAATCTTTCTTCGTTTATATCTGGTTTTAAACCACCTAAAAAACTGCTCATTGTGCCAACACCTCTCTTTTACCTATATATTTAGACTCACTGTGTCTAACTTTATTAAAAAGACTAGTATCAGCAGTAACAACATTAGCAATAGATATAGATGTAGGTGTTGGGAAAGAATCAACTTTAGCAAATTTGATTACTCCTTTCTCGTGTAATAGTGTTTTTTCGAAAGATAAATGACCTAAAGAATATTCTAAAATATTATCATACTCCTCATTAGATATAGCAGCCATCCTACCTGAAATTGCACTAGATTTTAAAAATACTACTTTTTCACCGTCTAAATCTTGACCGTAATAATCACGGATTCTACTTTTTCCTCCCCAAAAACTGTCCATAAGTCCGTCTTTAAGGTCAGCAGCGTCATCTACAGTGATATAAGGTTTTGAATATTGTATTTGTCTACCCCCTTTGATAGATACGCTTTCACCTAATTCTGCTATACCATCTCCATCTAAATCTACACCTACTAATTTATCTTCTTTAAACACAGCGCCTTCTGATTTATGAACTGAATATGCTAGTACATCTGTAGTATGAGCATCTAAACTGCCCTCATTTTCAAGCTGTAGTTTAAGTTTATAAACTTTGTAAACACTTACTTCACGTTCATACTCGTTTGTTGTTGCCAAAGCAGTCGGATAAATTAATAACTTAGCAGAATGTAATTCACCTTCTCCAAAGTTTGGTTTAGTTGAATATTTAAACTTCAACAAATTGTGTATCGGGTTAGACCCTCCTTGCGTTGTCAACGTAGTTTTACCTCCATCATACCAATCTGGATATGTTGAGTGTACATTTGTATCTTTTTCACATTCTACTAGTTTATTAAATAATACCATTATATTCCTCCCATGTCGTTTTGTCTTCTTAATGCTTCAGGTAAAACTTGTGCTATACGTTCTGCAAAGTCATCTGCGTCATTAGTTACTATGTCGCCCTGTATATTTAAAGTTATGCCTCCTCCACCAGATAGCATATTTTGTGTTTTAGGTATAATAGTTTCACCGGGTTCCACTAAAACAGGGAAATGTCTACTACCCAAACTACCACCGGTATCATACATAATTCTACCACCCATATCAAACGTAGGCATATCTGGTGGTTGCATGACTTTACTCATAGCAGCTCCCATAGCTCCTACTAGAACACCACCACCTACTGTTGCGGCTATTAAACTACCACCTTTCATACCAGCCATCTGAGCTATACTGAATGCAGCATAGGCACCTGCTGCAAACAACACAGCTTTACCTAAAGCTTGCATAGCTTCTGACTGTTGGTTGAGTAAGAATAAACCTGCTACTAAACCTATATTCAAAGCTATCTGTGCGCTAAGTAACATACCTTTTATAGCAACCTGTTTACTGTTTTCTGTATTTAACATAGCAGTAGCCAATACGTTACCTATCGTGTGTAACTCAGTGATTGGTAATAATGCGTTCAATGCTTTGAACATTATTATCGTTTTAACACCGTCACTACCTAAAATAGTAATCGCTTTTACTAATAAATTCAGAGGTATCATCAGCGCTGAAAACATACCTGCTAAATTGTTACCATCTTTGTTTAAAGATGCGAACATTCCTAGTAAACCTTTTATCATACTGCTCAATTCTTCTAATACTATTATTACGGTATCTCTTAAATTGCTACCCATATCTGTTAAATTTTTAGTACCATCAGGTAAAGTTACTATGAAGAAAGATTCGAAGTCAGTCACTATATCATGTAGAGATTGACCGAACTGATTCATTGTACCATTAGCTCTACCTACCTTATCGGAGAGCAAAAATGGAGCCACAAGTGCATTTTTTACCACTTGTATTTGATTAGCTAAAGATTTTTGCTGTATATCTGCCATTCTTGTAGCAGAACCAGCTGAATTTGCTAAATCACCGACTGCTCCTTCGAACTCATCTACGTTTTGTACTAAATGAACAAAAGCAGTAGCACCACGAACGTTCAAATCTTGAAGTAATGTCGTCATCAAGTCTACATCAGAGGCAGCTGGTCCCATAGCATCGCTGAATTCTCTAGCTATTTCAGTTAATAATTTGAAAGAACCGTCTGTGTTCATGATTTCTACACCCATTTTACGGAAAGCGGCGGTGTTATCTTCCGCATGTTGAGCAAACTCAGCTAAAGCTTGACGTAAACCACGACCTGCAATACCTGCTTCTAAAGCACGGTTAGTTAAAACTTGCAAAGAACCTAATAATTGGTCTATATTTTGTCCTGTAGATACAAAGAAAGGCATAGCGAACTTAACAGCACTTGCTAAATCTTGATATTCAATCAAAGACATGTTGATAGCATGTGCAAATTTATCTGTAAGTACAGCAGACTCTTCCATCTGTAGTCCAAAACCAAAGATAGTCTGAGTGGTTAATTTAGCGATAGTGTCATGGTCACCTTGTACAGCCATAGATAACTTAAGTGTATTCTGTAATACTTTTTGAGAATCGTTTGCAGATAAACCTGCCGAAGCTAATGTATATAATCCTTCAGATGCTGTACCTAAAGATATACCATATCTTGTACCAAACTCAACTATTTGGTCTGATAGTCCAAACAAAACTTCATTTGTTGTTTGGAAAATAGATTGTGCATTCATCAATTCTTTTTCAAACTGTTGGAAAGTATCAACTATTCCTTGTAATCTGAAACCAAAAGTCATCAAAGCCACCGTACTTGCTAGGAGTGCATTCATAAATGCACCAGTCAACTGTTGTGTCATACGACTGTAAGAAGCATTTATTTGAGCTAAAAGTCTCATTTGTTCTCTGAACCTTTGATTTTGAGTCATCAGACCCTTATCTAATTGTCTTTGAGCAAACATACGTTTTTTAGCATTCTTAGAGAGTTCTTGACCTAATATACGTTCTTGGAAGGTTATCATTTCGTGAGTTTCTTCCATCATCTGAAGTATAATTAATCCTTGTCTATACTCTTCAGTTGTCTGGTCTGTCAATGATAACTGTTTTCTCATCAAGGCTATACCTTGACCACGTTGTGCTTGTGTGTTACCTGCAAAAGTACCAGCATCAAATTGACCAGTTGAAGCTGCTATACCTAACCTTTTAGCGGATGCTGCATATTTGTTATTAGCAGTTTCCATAGATTTTAAAGATGCCCTATATGCTCTTTCATGTTGGACATACGCTTGTAAACCTTTTTTAGTATTTCCAAAAGCAGATGGGTCGGGTTTCAAAGCATGTTGTGCTGCTCTAGCGTTGGCTTGAACCTGTTTAGTTATACGTTCAGAGTTCTTACGCATACGTTCATTAGCAGCTCTATCTTTTTCTTCTAATGTTTTTATAGTTCTATTAAAATCAGCAATAAGTTCGTCGTTAGATTTTTTAAGACTAGTAGCAGCTGTCTTTTCCATTCTGGATAGACGACCCATATAGTCAGCCTGAGCCTTGTTTGCGCTCTGTTGGTCGAACAACATCCTCATGTTCGCCCTAACGGTTATTGCACTCATCACCATTTTAGAAGGTTCCTAATAACCCCGAAAGGGGTATTTCTTGTTTCTTAACAGTACGACCTATCAAAATGTCATACTTTTCTTTTAATTCTTTACATTTAAAGTACTGGTCTCTTATGTGTGGTTTTTCTTTAGACATCTCACTTATGTCTTTTTCAGTGTAGCCATCAAATTGATGTATCTGATTATTTAAAGACAAAGCTGTCAATAAACCCTCTAATTCACGTCGAGATGTAGATTTAATCTCTGACAAAGACATCCCCAATTCTTTCATGAGTGGTATATATAACAATACCATCTCAGGGGATTCACCTAAAGCTATTGCTCGTTTGGGTCAGATATACCTAATACTTTATTACTTACTGCAAACTTTACAGCTGCTGGTAGTTTATCATAAACTGCCACCGATAAAACACTACCGTCTGGTTGTTTATCATGAGCCTTTTGCATCATAGTTTTAGTTTTTTCTCTTGCTAATTCTAAGAATTGAGCGTTTTTTTCGTCCTCTGAAAGATTTTCATCTAATACCATTGCTTTTGGTTCTTCACTTTCAGTTAGTTCACACCAAGACACTTTTATCATCTTACCTTGATAGTCTACTTCTGCTTCTTGCACTGTGTCGGTCAATGATTCTAATTCATCAAGTGACCAATATTCTTGCGTTTCTTCTGTCATTTTATTTCTCCTTTTGTTTATTCACAAAGGCACTCGCCATTGAGTGCCCTTGTTTTTGGTTGACACTCTGGATTATTACAAGTGTCACACTTACATACGTCTTCTTCTTTTACTTTTTCTACTTTTTTCTTTGCCATTTTTTATACCTTAGTCTAGAAATCTGATGCTGCTACTACTGCAGTGGTTCCTGCAGAAGATACAACTGGTTCAACATTACTGTAGAACACCAATGTTTCTTCTTGTACTGCATCAGCATTTAATGAAATCGAATATTCTTGGAAACAACAGTTTCTAATACTCATAACTTCACTACCTTCCTTTAACATAAGATGAACTCTATATCCGTAGTTACGGTCTGGTTGCCTATCATGATTATCTATACCTGCTAAATTTGCAGTTACACCTGCTGTATCTGAGGCACCTGTAACATCATCGATTGACTCTGTTGTTTGATTGGAGTCTGTAAATGTTCTCACACCACCTCTGGCTTGATTAAATAATACATTGAAATCTGTGCTTGACCTTTTTCTAGTAATAGAAATAGTAGTTGCTTTCTTTATTTCTGCTTTTAACGCAGTTCTTTGTCCAAAGTAAGCTATGTCTTCATCTACAGTCTCTGTCGATATGTCAATACCTGTAATATCATCTAGGACGTTTTTTTCATCACCAGATAGAACTATACCTAAATCTCTATCCATATCTGTAGTTAATAATAAAGATGTTGCCGAAGGTTGAGTTATTGTAAAACTTTGACTTTGTCCTTCAATAGCTGACTGTAAAGCATCTACAACAGCTGAAGTTGCTCCAGCTCTAGAGAAATTTAATCCAGAGGTACTACTTGCGTGTGCTGTATATGTCCTACTAACTCCTTCTGCGTCAACTATAACTATAGTTTCATCTGCTGTAGGTGCATTACTAAATGTCAAAAGAACAGTTGCACTGTCATCAGTTTTAGTTATTGAACCAACTGTAACGTTAGATAAATTATTAGTAATAGCTACACTATCAAAATTGTCAACACTTTCATCGAAATCTCCATCATTTGGCCATTCTCTACTTTTTATCAAATCAGCATCTGCTAGTAAGTTACCTACGACTCCAGCTACTACAGCCTCATCGCTAGAGTTTATTTCTATACCTAGAGCTTTATGCTCTGTCGTAATTGCGAGTTTAACATCTCGCCCAAGAAAGTAAGCCATTCAAAACTCCTTAAAGTGGGAATGTTGCTGAACCGATTGCTGCTGATGTGTCTGGGGCTGCGTCTACTTTAGGTTTGATGTGTGAAACGAATGTTAAAGTTTCCTCTTGAACACCATCAGCATTTAATGATACTGAATATTCAGAGAATGTACATCCTGCAACGGTTAGTACTTCTCCAGCTGATGCTGCGCCTTTCATAACGACGTGTAACCTGAAACCGAAATCGTTACCCGGTTGTGTTAATCCATCGTGAGGATTTGAAGCATCTTGTGCTCCATATCGGAAACCTTGTGCAAACAAACTATCAAAGAAGCCATCGCCTCTCTTTTTTGTAATGGTTACAGTTGTTTCATTCTTGATTTCAGCTTTCAATGCGGTCCTTTGACCCATGTAAGCTATATCTTCATCTACTGTGCCTAATGTTACATCTACTCCAGTAACATCCTTCATAACGTGTGACGACGAAATTTCGTTGCTGCCAACTGTCAAATCACCCAAAGCACAGATGTTAGTACCATCTGGGGTTGCGGCGTTTGCGATTCCTGCGATACCTGCTGTGTTTGCAAAACTACCTGCAGCATCTTCAGTTGTTATAGCAACTTTTACGTCTCTTCCTAGGAAATATGCCATATTTATTTTCTCCTTTAGCGTTCGCGATACGCTAAGTAATAACTATATGGTCATGGTAGTATATAAAGGTTTCCCTCAAGAAGGCAATATGGCTCTATTAATCTCCCAATAATGTCTTAATATAGATATATATATCTTAATAGAGCTCAGGTACCAAAAGCTTCATAGCTATAATCAGTTATAGACAAGTATGGAGCTGCCCATGCTCTAAATTGTGTTTTACCAAATTCTCTAGTTGGGAATCCTTGTATCCTTTCTGGTCTACCTATGTATTGTTCTGAGAACTTTTTCATACCCTTAGCATATTCTTCTTGGAAGAAAGGAATCAATCCTTCTTTGATAAGTTTAGCCATATGTTTATCAGCATGAAATAAATCGATTGAAGCATGCAATCTACCAGAGTTAGTTTTTAGAGCACCTGTATTAGCTGCCTGACTTTTACCTATAGTTGTAGTAGTTGCATTTTTATTAGCCCTGTGCATGGTTTGTGCATGAACTCTTCTAACAGCTGCATCGTTTTGTCTATCTACTGCTCCTACAAGTTTAAAATACTCATCTGTAGCCATTATACCCTCTACAGCAAAAGCATGTTTCAAAGAACTTTCGTCCCATTGTATTTTACCACCTAAACCGCTTCTATCCATTCTAAAATTTTGTAACACTGCGTGAGCGTGTGGGTCTATTACATAAGTATAACTAACTCCTGTGTTTGTGAAAAACTCTGGATTACCCAAAGCTGTAGATGTGATTTCTGCTGCACTCTGATTGAAAAACCCTGTAGAACCTGCCATCATACCTGTAAAATAACTTTGTAATTGTGGTATAGATACTCCACCACCTCCAGCACTAGTTAGACCTTTGATTCTATTCCTAACTCCTAATGCACTACCTTGTGTGAAACCTCCAGCAGTTCTACCTTTGACTCTGGGGTTTTGTATTCTCATGAGAGCTGCATTCCACTGTGGTAATCTACCTTGAAAATATTGTAATCCAGCTTTTGCTATACGTTGATTAACACCTTCACCACCTTGCCTTCTTATATTTTCTATCCTAGTCCTAAGTTTTTGACCACCTTTACCGTAGATACCGTGATGTCCGGGGTCATCTAATCTTTGTGTAGTAACTTGAAAACCTGATGTGGCTTTGAACTTACCAGCCGCTTTGAATTCACCTCTTATATCTGTGGGTTGTGCTTGTCCGGGTCTACGGTTTAATAGAACATTGTAACCTCCAACTTTAGCTACATCAAAACCACCCATCTGTTCTTCTGGTGAAGGTACGTTTTGTACTCCTGTACTTATAAGTTTATTAGTTTGTACATCACCTACTATTTTTTGTAAATTTTTAGCACCTTTAGCAGGGTATTTTGCAACAAACCGTTCTGTCAATTGTTTTTCTTCTTTAGGTGTTATAGTACCTGTGTTAGGGTAATAGTATAAAGCCACATGATTACCAATATAAACAGAGTCCCTTTCTTGTATAGCGCCAGTGCTATACGCGATATTATACATCCTAAACTTTTGACTTATAGGATTTCTTTTAGAATATGTTTGAAATCTAGAATTTCTTGTAGCAAAGTACCGTTGATAACCTGTAAGAACAGATACTATTTCTTCTTGTTGGAAGGTTTCTACCATTCTATCTCAGATTAGTAAATGTAATCATAAAATCAGCTGATGCTCCATACCACTGAAGGTCTGGTATAAAACCTACATTACTCCAAGAATTCAAGTGTCTTTCTATAACTTGAGTATCTTCTTCTTCGTAGTTGTCGAAATCGACATCCATAACAGAATTAGCTACATTCAACATTAACCAATTCAATAATCTTCTTTGTTTGTAATTAACATCAGTAGTAGAACTAGCACCAGAAGTTACTTGTATTGTTGTCTCTTTTTCACATATAACATGAATAGTGTAACTTGCACCATACACTTCACCGGTACCTGAAGACGACCCTAATGTTACTTGTTGACCCATAAATTGTTCTTCAAATCCTGAACCAGTGTGTTGAACAATCACAGCTGGAAACTTCAACTCTTCTACTTCTGGAAATTCACCGAACACATGTATGTCTTCACCAGACTCTGTCAATCCGTTGATTGTATCACTTATACCCATCATGAGGGCACGTTCTATAACATTAAGGTAGTCTTTTGCCATACTACCACTTCACCCTGTTAGCCCAATAAGCAGCTGACATTTTTCCTTTTGCTATGTTTCTACGATGTCTAGCTTTGAAAGATGCTCTTTTCTTTTTCATTCTGTCGCTTTCACCCTTCTTAGGTTTACCGGCGGTCTTAGCACCTTGTTGCCCAAATCTAATAAGTTTTATCTTAGTACCTTCTTTTGCTACCACTACATGTGATTTTTTAGGGTGGTTTGGAGTTCTTTTAGGTTTATTGTAACCTGCTACTCCTGCTCTTACTAGTCTTGGGTCTTTCTTTTTCTTAGGTGCCATCTTATCTTCCTGTTTTCTTCATAGCTGTTTTATGAGATTGTGTAAAGGTTT
>Ga0098043_1000320_pt1 | contig 16632 bp, 17 predicted proteins | sample 9B_taG_FD_92581 | JGI IMG/M metagenome (GOLD analysis project Ga0098043, IMG submission 92581) | Marine viral communities from the Subarctic Pacific Ocean - 9B_ETSP_OMZ_AT15188_CsCl metaG | ecosystem: Environmental > Aquatic > Marine > Oceanic | place: Subarctic Pacific Ocean | collected 2015-01-10 | reverse complement strand
AGTTAATTTTATGCAGTTTATCTAAAAATTAGGAAAAAAACTCATACTTTGTTTACTATTTTTGCTAAGTTTTGAAAAATTATAATTAAATAGTGAAAATGAGTGAAGTAAAATACTTAAATGACAGACATAAAGATGTTATTGAGCAATATTTGCTTAGATTAAAAAAAATTATGTATTTTGCTACAGAAAATGCAGAAAGTGGTAAATATAAAGATTTTTTAGATATTTTAAGTGCAGTTTACGCATATTCTAACAGTTTTCACTCTACAATGTTAAAAAACAAAGATGTTGCTACTCAAGAGTTTCTTTTCTTAATACCTAACATGAGTTTTTACTCTTGTGTCGGTTATTTGACAGCTTTAAAAAACAAAATCAATGAAAATGATGTAAAAAGTGATTTAGAAAAAGTTACAGTAATAACAGAAGATGTTACTGGTAGTTTGGCGGATATTCTAATAGATGATTTAGAAGAAGAAGAAATAATAAAACAAATACAACAAGAACATCTAACTAAAAATTAATTATGGTAGAAATAAAAATTCAAGACACAACTTATGAAATACCAACAGAGTGGAAGGACATAACTCTAAAATGGTGGTATGGTTTATATGCTATTATTAGCAAGTACAATGAAAAAGATGAAGAAGGTAATCCTATAGAAGTAGAACATAGTGAAGTGGAGGTTTTGAGAATGAATAGAGATATATTTTTATATCTAACTGGCATAAACGTAAATATGTTTCAAAAATTAGATATAGAAAGTGTAACACAAGCAGTTTCTACAGTAGGAAAGTTATTAGAAGAGTATAAACCAAAAGGAATAGATAGATTTGAGTTTGATGGTGACACATATTTTTTTCCAAAAGAGTTTCTAAAGAAAAATACATTTGGAGATTATATAGAGTCAACACACCTTGAAAGCACAATACAAATTATGAAGCATGGTAGATTTGATGTTTTACCAGAACAAATGGCAATATTGTGTAGAAAGATAGATGAGGAGTATGATGATGATAATATACCCTCTAAAACAGAGAAGTTTAAAGAACTCACAATGGACATAGTTTGGGAGTTCAGTTTTTTTTTGACTTTGCAAAGCGTAAGATTAACAAAGACTTTCCAAACGTATTTGGTGGGGGAAACAAAGGTGGAGGAGGAAAAAACAGAGTATCAACAGTAGGATTGTACAATAAATTTATAAAACCTTATGGTTGGTTAAATAGTTTGTACATGGTAGCAGAAAAAGGAGTATTTAAAAAAGATGGATGTAATAATGTGGATAGCGTGAAAAAAACAGACTTATATAAAGTATTAACCTACTTAAGTTGGATTAGTGCAAAAAATGATTATGAGATAGCTGTTCAAGAAAAAATACATAATAAAAACAACATACAACTAGGACAATAATGGCAATAACAAGATTATCAGATTTAATAACAGTTTTTGAAAGCAAATGGACTTATGGTGATGTTAAGTTTGGCTATGAGTCAGATGTAAACGAAGATCATGATACTAAGTACCCATTAATGCTTATACAACCTCCTGCATCTATAATACCAGAAATTTATAATGGTAGAGAGGAGTATGAGTTTGAAATAAATTTTTATAACTTATACCCACAAGCAGCACAATCAGTAGTTACTTTACAAAAAAGATGGGACAACCTACAGGATTTAGCAATGGAGTGGTTTGATATGGTTTTAAAATTTTATCAAGATGTAACAGTAGAAGCATATCTAAATGATGAGAGTTTAGAAATAGAAAGAGTTAAAGAAGTAGCAAATGATAGGTTGGTTCAAATAAAATTTGTATTTACAATGAGTGCTTTTACAAAATGTTTTAGACCAGTATCAGTTTACCCATCAGACTTTAGTGATTTAGTTGTTTGGTTAAAAGCAGATAGTGGTGTGACATTTGACATTCCAACAAAAAGAGTTAGTGCGTGGGCAGATCAATCAGGAAATAATAATAATGTGGCTGAAGATCAAACTGCAAAACAACCATTAAGATATGGTTATGATGGTGCAAATGACAAGGCATACATAAACTTTGATGGTACAGATGATGTAATGACTTCTTTATCTAACTCACCAATAACATCAACAGGATTTACTGTGTTTTTTGTAGCAAAACAACATACAGCAGATGCAGGATTGCAAAGAGTTTTTAGTTATGATGATGGTGGAACAGCTACTGTAGTTTTAGGATTTTTAAACAATAAATTTTATTCAGCAGTTACAGATGGACAAGGAGGTTCAGCTTCGGTAAATACAGGTGTTTCAAGCAATTATGCTATAGTAAGAATGGAGTGGAGAAACACAGGTGTTTTGCAAATGGCTCTAAATGGTTCTATTGGTAGTACAAATGATATTTCTGGGTGGGAAGCAAATACAACTTTTGACCAAGAAACTTTTTTTATCGGTAGATTAGCAAAAGCAAATCTTGCAGAACTAATAATTTACAATAGAGTTTTAGAAGATGTTGAATGGGCAGACATAAACAATTATTTAAACACAAAATATAAAATATATTAAGACATGGGATATTTAAATACAGGAAATGTTAAAAGATTACAAGATTTGTATCTAAATTGGTCTGAATATGCAAAATATGCATATAGAACTTTTAGTAGTGCAGCTTTAAATAGTGCAAATTTACCTGCACCATTTGGTGTAGTTTGGTATAAGAATGATGGTAGCGTTACAGAGGGTGTTGAAGCTAGTGCAAGTAATGCTACTGTTTCTGGAGGTAATACACTTGGAGATGTAGTTAATGTAAATTTTTATGTTTTTTCTTCAAGACTGGCATATAGTAATTATGCTACTGGATGGAATGTTAGTACAGGTAGTTTTAATATGCCTGATTATGAGCATTGGAGGCTTATTGGTAAAATAAAAAAATCAAGAGATATTTCAAATAGACATTATCAAACAGGTGTAGCACCTCAAGGTCATAGGTTTACTATAGATTATAGTGAATTAGTGCAAGATGAACTTTCGTATTCTTTATGTCCAATAAATATGGGTACATGGAAAAGTCATACTTATGGTGGTATGAATGGTGGATTACAAGTTCAAGATAATGTAATAGCAGGAAATAGTGGTAATCCTACAGCAGGTGGTTACCCAGTAAGCGATTATAATGTTACAAGAAATGGTAGCTATGCTCTTGTTGTTATAGCATTTACATTTGATATTATAGATGCAAATGGTTTTATACATGAAACAACAAGATGGAGAGGAGTTAGCAATAAAAATATTTTTATAAATTCAGCTCCAACAGTTGGTGAAGATGGATGGTATTATAGAGGAGGTTCAAGTAACTCTTGGTTCGCAATAGGTAGAACAATTGTTGCAAGTAATAATGCTATTAGATGTTTGACAAACTGTCCAAATCATAGTTTTAGCTTGACAACTGTTCATCAGGATAATCATGTTTTTAATAAACCTGTTAGAATGTTAGAACAAGCAGAGTTTTTACAGTTTCATTTAGCTTATCCATATAGACATACAGGTGGAGTAAATATAGGTTATGAAACACTTAGAATAAAAATTGAAACTTTTACAGCGGGTAATGCTTCTCAAAACGTATTTTATGTAGATGATTTTACAGATACACTTACAGAATACTACTCTGGTGGTACTCATAATTATGGTGGTCAATATGATACTATATCTATGTTTGTAAATCAAATACAAAATATATCTCCTACTTATATTAATAATAATGGTAAAAATGATAGTGGTGCTGCTTCAACAAATCAAATAACCTCAACAACAGTATTATATAGCTGTCATGTAGAAGGTAAAAGACCAGATGGAACTGAAGATCAACTTACTGATAAATATTACTATGAGATAGATAGAGAAGAAAATAATCAAGCGTATTGGCTCTCAAAACCTGTAGCAAATAAAGATTTTGAGCCAGTAGAGTATGTTAGGTTTCATTGGTTAAATAGAATGGGTGGTATAGACTCTTATACAGCTAAAAGAGATGTAGTAGAAAGTTTAAGTGTTTCAAGAGATACAATAAATAGAAAAAATCCAAGAACATCATTGTTGCAACAACAAGCATTACATCCATCAGGAACACTTCTTTCTTATGATGATTTTATAAATAATACAATGAGAGGTGGCGATTTTTATAAAGGAGGGAAGGAGGTTATGAATGTAAATGCAGAAAGAACAGCTAGTGTATACACTGATCCCTTACAAAAAAGAGTTGCGAAATGGTTAGAAGAAATAATAACATCTCCAAATGTTTGGGTAGAAAAAGAAACAGAATCTGCAACAATAAATAACAACGCAAATAGTTTACAAAGACCTGCTCCCAGAGAATATATACCTATTATAATAACAAATAGCGATATAACAACAGTAGATCAAAGTCAAGGGTTAGTGAAGTTCAATATAGAGTTTGTATATTCATTTGAACAAAATACACAAAGAAATTAATTCAATATGTCAATAAAACTAGAAGTATTAGATTATAATTTAAGTGCTGCAGCAGGTACGCAAATGATAACAAATGAGGAATTTGCTTTTACTGGTGGAGGTTGGAATGTTGGTTACACTTCTTGTCCACCAAGTGGGGGATGGTTTATAACTGCAAATCGTGCGCATTTCTGTGCAACTCTACCATTTAACCAAAGAATATTAAGAAACACTAAGGCAAGTGGTAAGTATTTTGAAGTAGGTAGAAGATACAGGTTAGAATATAAAGTTGGTTATAACACTACTCCTACTTCTGGTAATACTAATTTTTTAAGATTGTATCAACATTCAAATACACCTACAGCTTCAGGGGGTTTTGGAGATATAATTTTAAATACTGCAGCAGGAACACATACATTAGAATGGACTCAAGGAGGTAGTTATGCTTCACAAGTTGCACTTAGAATATTATGTGGTAATGGATTCAATGGTTATTTATCATTTGTAAAAGCATTCCCACTTACAGAAGTTTCTTGGGATAAAAGTGTAGTTGGTGAGTTAGATGTAGGCGATCATATTGATTTTCCTTTGTCTTTAACTTTTCAAATTTCAGATATAAAAAACATAACCTCAACAAGTGGTACTTTTAGTAAAACATTTAAAATACCTGCTACAAAGCATAACAACAAAATGTTAAAAAACTTTTATGATAGTAAATCTGATTTTGATGCAAATTTAACAACTTTAAAAAAGTGTAGAATATTAGTAAATAATTTATACTCTTTAGATGGTCTTTTAAAAGTTACAGGTTCTGGAGGTTATGGAAAAAAAGCATCTTTTTATGATTGTGTTTTTTTTGGCAACAATATGAGTTGGGCATCTCTTATAGAAGAAAAAAGTTTAGCAGAAATAGATTGGGGTACAGATATTGATTCTGGTACACCATTAAATTGCAATGTATTTGAAATTAAAGGTAGTAAAGGTTGGGAACAAACCAACTGTGAATCAAATGCATCACATATAACATGGCCAATAACAAGTTATGGTGATTTTAATCCAGATGGAGATGAGGGTACTGTACAATTTTTATTTACAAAAAGTGAATATTTATCAGATCAAGGAACATTCTCTACAGGATTTAATGGATATTATGGTTACGATCAGTTTCAAAATACATATGGTACACCTCTACCTACATCAGATTGGCGACCTGCAATATGGGTAAAAAATACTATTGATAAAATATTCAACAATGTTGGTTATACAATAAATTCTAATTTTATGAACACAGATATGTTTAAGAAATTAGTGTGGTTACTTCCAAATGCAAAATACAATAATCCATCAGAGAGAACAGATAGATATTCTTTCAAAGCAAGATTAGGTTCTGCAAGTATTCCTTTGCAGGCAAGTGATATAGCACAATCAACAGTACAAACTGTAAGATACCCTGTTACTGGCACTTTTCCTTCTCAGTCAGCAACAGGAAATTTTTCAAAACTACATTGGTTTGAGGTAGAAGATTCATCTACAGTAACTATTGACAATTATGGTTGTGGGGAGATAGGTAATTGTGATCCGTTACATTCAACAGCAAGTGACTGGGGTAATACAGTATTTGGATATAGAAATAGTAATGGTTATTTTTATGCACCAGAATATGGCTATTATACTATCAAGTTTAAAGGTATGAAGCTAAAAATAGATAATTTACAATATTCTGGAGGTGGTTGTGTTTTTCACTTACATGATACGAAAGTACAAGTAGGTGTGTTAGTAAAAACAATAGGTGAAACTCCTTTTTCATTTCAAAGTCCACCTGCATATCAAGAGCATGAATTTAATCCACATGATCTTGATAGATCAGCATGTACATCAGTATTTGAAAAACATACTAAAGAATTAACAATAGATTTTTCTGAAACAATATGGTTAAACAGAGGTGATAGAGTTTTGCCTTACATAAGATTTTATCATAACAGACAACATCCTGCAGCATCAGGTACTTTTTACAGTTATGATGTTGAGTTAGATGGTAATGGAGGTTCTATACAGTATTTATTAAATGCAGACTACTTAGAGTGGGGTCAAAAATTTGATTTAGCAAAACTAATTAATTCTGAATATAGACAGATAGATTTTATTAAAGGTATAGCACATGCTTTTAATTTAAAAATCACAACAAATGAAACAAGCAGACAGGTTACTATAGAACCTTTTGATGATTTTTATAAAACTTATTCAAGTGCAATTGATTGGACATATAAATTAGATAGAAGTAAAACATCAGAATATAAAGAACTTAAAACAGGTTTAAAAAGACAGCTTCAGTTTAACTATAAAGAAGATAATAAAGATGGTAAAGTTGAAGCTATGGGGGAACAATATTTTAATGGCATACCAGATGTTTTCCCATATCAAGAAAGCCTAGACACATCATTTGAAAGAGGTCTTTCGGTTTATGAAAATCCTTTCTTTTCAGGTACTGTATGTGGTTCTGATAGAGATATGGAGGGTGATGGAAGTGTACCAGTAAATTCAGCTAAAAATGGAATACTTTGGGAATGTAATAATGATGTTAATTTGACAGGAAGATGTGACAAAGGTCGTGATTACAAACCAAGATTATTATTTTGGAATAAGTACAGTCCAAACGCTACTTATGAAGAAGGTCATACAAAAAGATTTAAAGTGCAAATGTGGGTAAGTCATCAAAAATTTATATCTGCTAATGCAAATGCTTCTGAATTTCCTATTTACCCTCAAGCAACATCTTATAATAGACTTGATCCAGATTCACCAAACTTATGTTATGGTAATGTAACTGCTCAAACATTTAATGATAATAATGGTGATTTAGGTAATCCAGTAGCTGTAAAAGGTTTATTTGAAACTTATTACAAATATATGATAGAACAATTCAAGGTGAAACCTAGAATCCAAACATCTTACTTTGATATAAAAATATCTGACATAGTAGTTTTAGATTTTACTAAACTAATATATGTAGATGGATGTTATTGGAGATTAAATAAAATAATTGATTATCAACCACATAAAAATCAATCTACAAAGGTTGAATTAATAGAATGGATAGATGTAGGTACTTTTGGTGCTACACCTCCACCAACAGTAGAAGATCCATTTAATTTTGGAGATAATCCTAATCCTTTATCAACACAATAATATGGCAGTAAGAATAAAACAACAAATAGACAGTTTGACAGGACTTCCAAATCAAGAAGGTCTAACAACAAATGTGTCTTTAAATGTTTATGATGGGGAGCATGTTGCTTTGGGTAATTCTTTTATAGTGCAACATTTATCTACTGCAACGGATAGAGCAACTACTGCAACAGACTGGTCACATGATGTTGTAAGTAACACTACTTATAAATTAAACACTTGGTTTAAATATCATACAAGTGGTAGTCCTTATGGTTCTGTTGTTGCACCATCTTCATTAACAAACTATATTATTTTTAGAAGTGGTTCAGGAACAGGTACTCCATTAACACATGGAGGTATATATCAAAAGTTAACAGGATTAATTGTAGGATTTGAATATAGGGTTTCTGTCAGATTGCAAAATTTTCAAACCACAGGTGGTACTTGTTCTATATTAAGTTATTTTGAATCTGGAGATATTTACTTAAAAAACACAGAAGAAAGTTTTGTGTTAACAGATAATCCTGCAACTACTTTACCTGCTATGATATTAACATCAGAATTTACTGCAAAAACAACACAAGATATAATACTTATTGATTTTACAAATGTTTTTCAATCAGGACATACAGCAGGTGCAAGAGGAAATACAATGGCTGTACAAGAAATATCTGTAAAAAGAAAAGATGAGTATTTAATACCTACACAAGCAGCAGATATAAATGACAACTTTTCTAATGTTTATAAGTCTAATATACAAAATGTTTCATTAGAACAAGTTGATGACCCTGAAATACCTGCAGAATAATGAAATTTAAACACACAAATAGAACATTGCATGAAGTAGGTAAGATGCTAAGAAAAGGTCTTAAAGAAGAACTTATTGCACAAAAGCATGTTGCTAGTCGTAAATTAATAGATGGTATAAGATACCATGTAGGTAGAGATAATGTTTTAAATGTACGTTCTTCTGTAAGTTATTGGAAAGCTGTAAATAATCCTGCTTTTGCACAAGCACCAAATCTACCTGCAATAAAAAAATGGGCAAGACATAAAGGGTTACCTTTAAGAGCAGCAGCACCTATATTTAAAAAACTAAAAGAAAGAGGTTATGGTAAACCTTATGTTTTTTGGTCAGAGGGTAATAGATTAAGAAGAACAGATTTTGCAGGTCATACTGTAAGAAAACACAAAGATAATATTGTAAACAAATTAGCACCATCAATTGGTGTAGATGTAGCAAACATGATGAGTGAAATAATTAGAAAAAACAATCCAAAAACAACAGTTGTAGAACAATTTTAATATATAATATATATGTCAAATACAGAAAAAATAATAGTTCAGGTTCAGGTCAAAGGACAAAGAGAATTAGATAATCTAAGTAAAACAACTAAAAAAGCAAGTAAAGATGCAGGTAATCTAACAAAAAGTTTTGCTAAGATGAGTGCAGGTGTTCTAGGTGCTGTAGTTGCTTTTAGACAAATAAATCAAATAGTAGGTAATGCTCTTAGATCATTTAGAGATTTTGAATTTCAAATGGCTAAGGTTAGAGCAGTTACAAGTGCATCAGATAAAGATTTTAAATTACTTAGTAATACTGCAAAAGATTTAGGTCGTTCTACATTCTTTACTGCTCAACAGGTTTCTGAACTACAAACTAACTTTGGTAAATTAGGTTTTTCTACACAAGAAATATTAGATGCTCAAGAGGCAACTCTTTTATTAGCAACAGCTACTGATACAGATTTGGCTAGAGCAGCGACAGTAGCAGGTGCAAGTGTTAGAGGTTTTGGATTAGATGCAGAAGAAACAGGTAGAATAGTTGATGTGATGGCAGTAGCTTTTAGATCATCTGCTTTAGATATAGAAAAGTTTCAAACATCCATGACAAAGGTTGCACCTATTGCAGCAGGAGCAGGTATATCTATGGAGTCAACTACTGCAGTAATGGCTTCTTTAACAGATGCAGGTATTGAAGCATCTATTGCAGGTACATCCTTGAGAAATATTTTCTTAAAAATGCAAGATTCATCATCTGATTTGTCAAAACACTTAGGTTTTACAGTAAACAGTTCAGATGATTTACAAAGAGCATTAACATTATTAAACTCTCAAGCACTAGACAATGAGGAGATTATGGGTCTGGTAGATATAAGACAAGTTGCTGCTTTTAGAACAATGGTAGAGGGTTCTGATAGAATACAAAATCTTACAAGAGATTTTAATGCTGCATCTGGAGAAGCAAGAAGAATGGCTAATATTGTTGGAGATACTTTAGAGGGTTCATTCAAAAGATTAAGGTCTGCAACTGAAGGTTTAGCCATAGAGTTAACACAAAAATTAGGAGGAGGATTACAAGATCTTGTAGACAAACTAGCTGACTTTTTTAATAGATTAACAGATAATTCAGATGCTTTAGTAAAGTTAATTAGAAATATAGTACAGGTAATTAAATTTTTAGGTATTTATGCTGCAGGTTTAGCTGCTGTTAGGGTGGCTACATTAGCATACAATGCTGCAACTTTTTTAGCAACAAATGCAACAAAATTATTTACAAAAGCATTAGCAAGAACAGGTATTGGTCTTGCAGTAATAGCACTAGGAAGTTTAATTGCAAAATTTACAGGTTTAGGTGAAGAAACAGATGAAGCAACAAAAAAACTTAAAGAGTTTGAAGAACAACAAGCAAAAATATTAAAGAGAAACGAAAGGTTTGATAGATTAATCAATCAACAAGTTGGAAATTCTATATCACAAGCCAGGAAAATAATTAAAAATTTAGAGTTTGAAAAAGCAAAAAGAGAAAGTGTCTTAATAGCAGCAAAAAATGGTGTTACAGAATTAAATGATGAACAAAAAAAATTATTTGAAAATGAAATAAGAAGATTAAAAGAAAGGATAAGATTAGAAAAAATAAATGGTCAAGAATTAGTTAAAAATAAAAAACAAGAAACAACTGCTGCTAGGTCTTTAATAGTTGAGCAAGAAAAATTATTAGATTTAGCAAACAGGATGCCAGAAACTACAGAATCTGAAATTGCTGTAAAAAATAAAAAAATACAAAGTATAGAAGCAGAAATTGATAGATTAAAAAATCTAGGTATAGAAGTAGAAAAGGTTAACAAGGCAAAAAGAGCAGAATTAGATATTGATAGAGAACTTTTAGATTTTCAATTAAATGAAATGATACAAGGTAATCTATCAGAACAACAAGCAGCAGAAGTCAGGCGAGAACTTATACAACAAGAAATTAATGACTCAAAAATGCTGTTAGAACAATTAGTTATATCTGGAGAGCAAAGAGAGTTTTTAATGGCTAAAATAGTTCAGTTAGAAAAAGAATTAGGACAACAATCTTCAGAAGATAAAAAAGCAAGATTAGAAGAAGATATTGTAACTGCAGCACTATCTGGTCAAAATGCTTTAGATTCAGTAAAATCAGTAATAAGAGCGCACATAATGGCATCTATATCAGGACATATTAGAAGTATTATGACTAATCCTTTAATACCATTTCCAATAAATTTAGCATTAGCGGCAGGTGCAGGTATGGCTGTTGGATCGCTTGTAGATAAAGGTTTATCATCAATTAAATTTGCAAATGGTGGTACAGTAGAAGAATTTGCAAATGGTGGAATGGTTCATGGTAAATCACATGCTTTTGGTGGAGAGAAGTTTGCAGTAGGTGGTAGAGTGGTAGAACTAGAGGGAGGTGAAGCAGTAATAAATAAAAGAAGTACAGCAATGTTTAGAGGTCAATTATCAGCAATGAACTCTGCAGGAGGAGGTGTTAAGTTTGCAGATGGTGGTCTTTTAAACATGCCATCATTTACACAACAGCAATTCAATGCTGTAGGTCAAAATAAAATGATGGGTGCTGTAAGTCAAGGTAGTAAAGTTGTTGTGGTTGAATCAGATATAACTCAAGCACAACAGTCAGTAAGCGTTATAGAATCGCAAGTAACATTTTAAAACTAAAACAATTATGGAAGAAATATTTAAGATTATAGAGAGTTATGGGTTAACATTAGTTTTACTCATAGGAGCATTATATGCATTATATAAATTTTTCTTTTTTAGTATTCATGAAGTTAAAAATACATTTTCAAAACATCATGAAAAAAATGCAGAAAATATGCAACAAATAAAAGAAAAAATTAACATTATACTAGAGTTTATTAAAAATTATAAAAAAAATTAACAAATGTTTGTGGATAAAAAAACAAAATTAGAGAGATTAGCTATTTGTAAAAGTTGTAATATGTACAGAAACTTTTTATTATTAAAAAACCCAAAAATATCATTAGGTGCAAGATGTGCAAAATGCAAGTGTTTCCTAGATGCAAAAACATCATTAACCAAAGATTTTTTTGGAAAGTGTCCTTTAAATAAATGGTAAACAATTACATATGGATTTTAAACAAATAGCAAAAAATTTCGACAAAAATAAAAAAGTGATGATAGAAAATGCTGTTTCTAAAAACAAACATCACATAAATAATTTTTCTAAGTATCATAATATTTCATTAGATATTATGTTTGCAGAATGGCATGTTTTATTCCCCTCTCATAAACAAGACTTAAACTGCAGTTCATGTAGAAAAGCAGTAGTAAAGTTTTGGGAAACATTGGTAGAGGAGTGGAAAACAAAAACAAATAAAAAAACTAAAACTGTTGGCTCAAAAAAAACAAAGGCAAAATAACGTAGATGTAGTTTATGATTACATTGAAACTGTTGGTGTAGAACTAGAAAAAAGATTTGGTGATTCACCTACTTGTAAAGACATGATTAGACATCTAGTTGAGAGAGGTGTTATTGAACCTAAAAGAGTTAGAAACTACATGATTATTGTTGATTTTGATAGAATGTTAGTAACTAACAAAGGTAACAGGACTTGTACTTTTATGGATTTATCTATAAAATATGAAATAAGCGAAAGCCAAGCACAAAATATCGTTTATAAGGAAAGAAAAAAGTCTGTAACCATCAATAATATATCTTACTAAAAGTTTTGTAAATAAATTAGGTAACTATAAAATATATTTAGATCTATTTTTGCATCTATGAAAAACAACTGGTATAACATTCAAAATAACGCAAATAAAGTTGCTGAAATTTACATATTTGATGAGATAGGTTCGCATGGTGTTACTGCACAGGCTTTTATCAATGAAATTAAAGATTTAGGCGACATACCAATCAACTTACGCATAAACAGTTTAGGAGGAGATGTTTTCAATGGTATGGCAATACACAATGTATTAAAGAAAAGAACTTATAACACAACTGTATATATTGAAGGAATAGCTGCTAGTATAGCTACAATCATTGCACTTGGTGCAGATGAGGTTGTAATGGCTGAAAATTCTCTTTTTATGATTCATAATGCATGGGGAGGTGTTATGGGTGATGCAAAAGAAATGCGTAAATCTGCTGCTACTCTTGAAAAAATATCTAATGAACTTACAGAAATATATGTAAAAAAGACAGGACTATCATTTGAAGCTATTGCAGAGATGATGGATAATGAAACTTGGTTGAGTGCAGATGAAGCGTATGAACTTGGTTTTGTAGATAGTATTTCAGATGCTATGAAGATTGCTGCTAAGTATGATGTATCTAAATTTAAGAACATCACAAATGAGGAAATTCAAAACAAATTTAATAATAACATAAAAAACAAAAAAATGACTAACGAGTTAAAAGAATGGTTCAATAGTAAAGTCGAAGAAATTGTTGCAGCAGTAAAGTCTGATGTAAAAGTTTCAAAAGAAGTTGCTAATGACACAGAGATAACTGTTAATCTAAGTGATAATGATGAAATAAAAAATAAAATTTCTGACTTTGAAACTAAGAATATAGAGTTATCAGAAAAAATTACTTCATTAGAAAATGAATTAGTTAATGCTAAGGGCAGTAACGAAACTCTAACTAACGAAGTAGAAGCGTTAAACGCAAAAATCAACAAAGCAGATGCTAAAGGTACTGAAATAGAAACTGATGGTGATCCTGCAGTTGTTGAGAACAAAAAAGAAGATGCTAATGCAAACTTTTATAATGCAATGGCTGAAAGAATAAAAAATAGATTTAATAATTAAAAAAATAAAAAAAAATGGCAACAGGAAACGTAGCAAATAAAGGAACTTTCGCAACTTACTCAGGTGCGAATCTAAATGAGATTTTTTATGAGCCAGTATTTAGAAGTGATGACATTATGCGTAACTATAGAGTTATTCCTAATGTAAAACATAAAATGAATGTGTTTACTTCTGCTGCTCTAACAAAAATAGTACAAAAACAAACTGCTTGTAGTGCATCTAGTCAAGACCCAGTAGTAGATTTTAACATTGATGAGAAAACAATAACAGCAGGTAGAATGAGAGTAGCTCTTGAGCAATGCTCTAAAGAGTTTTATGACACTTACATTGAAGAAATGTACAGAACTGGTATAAATGTAAATAATCTTGAGGGTACTCAATTAGCAGATGCTATTGTAAATCGTGCTGTAAAAGGTATTGCACAAGATATAGTAAGATTAGCGTGGGGTGGCGATAGTGCAACTACAAACTATGACCAAATGTCTGGTTGGATGAAATTAATGGGAGATAATGCAACTGTATTAGCTGCAAGAACTGAAGAAAGTGCAGTAGCACCTACAGCACCTACAGCAGCAGAATCACTTACACTTTTAAGAAATATGTATGATACTGCACCTGCAGCATTACAACAAGTACCTGCAGCAGATAAGAAAATCTTTGTAACTCCAAAGACTTATAATTCTTACTTACAAAACTTAGAAGGTACTTCTGCTGATTTAGCAATCACTAACCAAGCTGATGGTGTATTAGTAGTTAAGTTTAGAGGTGTTCAATTAGTGCCTGTTTATGAGTGGGACACTATTTTAGCTGATACTGATCCTGCATTATTCTTAAGAGGTGGTGTTAATGGAACGGAAGGTGCTTGTTATTGTGCAGTAGAGAACTTAATTATTGGTTCTGATGTAACTGACCCAGAAGGTTCATTTAAAGTATTTTATGATGATTTAGAAGAAAAAATGTTCTTTAGAGGGTATTTTAAGTTAGGAGTACAATTCTTGTACCCTTCACTTGTTCAATGGGGAATCTTCTATTAATAGATAGAATAATAACAGAGGGGGTGTCAAATCCCCCTCTTATTTAATAATCAATAAAAAAACAATAATATGGCAATAGATACAGGTTTAGCAATACAATGTGCAGATTTACAGTCTACTGGTGGGATTACTCAAATATGTTTGAGAAGTTTTACTGCAGGAGATACTGCTACAATCGATGCAACTGCTGATACACATGGTTATTCTAGTATAGGAAATGGAGGTGGTACAGCTTCTTGGTTTGTATATGAGTTTAAAAATGAAACTCCTACTTTAAATATAACTGCAACAAAAGAAAATGGTTCTACTGCTTTCGAATGTGCGTTATCTTTTAGTTTACCAAGAATGAACGATCCAAAGTTTCATGAATTACAAAAGATGCTTAATGAGTGTATGATGGCAATAGTTACTGATACGAATGGTACAAATTTTGTAGTAGGTTTAAGTGAAAAGTTTAGAAATGAAGATGTTTTACTAAAAAATCAAACTTTCTTAAATCTTGCAGGTATGGAGGGAACTACTGGTGCAGCGTATAGTGATGAGAATATGATAACTATTAATTTAGTAGCAAGACAATTTGAGTTACCAAGATTATATTCTGGTACTTTAACTGTTGACACTTCAGCTTTAACAGCAACTACTAGTTAATATAAAGATTAAGATATAATAATAGGTTGAACTTTGTTCGTAAAAGTATTAACCTTCTCCTATTAATATCTTTTTTTTTGAAATGTGTGATTGTAACAATAATATAGTAAATTCACAACATTTAAAAATATATACAATTATGGCAAAATATAAAGCAATATTATCATCTGGAGTTTCTTATAAAGGTGATTTTAAAATAAAATGGTCAACAGCAAGTCAAGAAGAATTAGCTTATGCTTATGAAGATCTAGGTATGACTGATTTAGTAGAAAAAATATCAACTACAACTAAAAAAGATGAGCCAAAGAAAAAAAGCAGTAAAAAGTCAAGTAAAAACAAATCAAAAGACTAATACTTTTGAGTTTGGTGTTTTTAACTTAGCTATACCAGAACATATTGAAGAACCTTTAGACTTATCAAGAGTAAGAACTAAGTTTATTCCTTTTGGTACAAATAACTTATTTCCTCAATATTTAGCTGAATTAAAAAGAAAATCTTCTACTCATAGAAGTGTTTTAGCACAAAAAGCTGTATTCACAAGTGGTGCTAAATTCGTTACCAATAACGAAGAAATAAAAGATTATATTAAAGATGTAAATGCAGATGGTGAATCTCTAAGAGATGTATTTAAAAAATTAGCAGATGATTACTACACTTTTGGTAATGCTTATGTAGAGGGTGTATTATATGATGGTGGTTTAAATTTATATCATTTAGATGCAACTACTGTTAGAATGTCTAAGAATAAAAAAGAAGTGTATGTACATCCTGATTGGGCAAAGTACAATACAATGAAAGATAAACTATCTATTATTCCTTTATACCCTAATGTAAGAAGTAATAGATTTGTTTTACAGTTTAAAGATTATGAACCAACATTTACTTTTTATGGATTACCAGATTATATAGCTGCACTTGAGCATGTAGCAGTAGATTATGAGATAGGTAAATGGAATCATACTAAATTTAAAAATGGTTTTCAACCTTCAGCTATAGTAGAGATTAGTGGAGATATGGGGGAAAAGGAAGCAAAACAATTAGTAAAAGAAGCACAAAAGAAATTTGTCGGAGATGGTAACAATGGTAAAATAATGTTTATAGTAAAAAATGGTGACACTTCACCTGCTAATGTAAATATTATTAAGGATGACCAAGAAGGTAGTTGGATAGACTTACAACGTATTACAGATCAAAATATTGTAACAGCACATAGATGGCAACCATCTTTGAGTGGTTTGGTTTCT
>Ga0098043_1000319_pt1 | contig 16651 bp, 33 predicted proteins | sample 9B_taG_FD_92581 | JGI IMG/M metagenome (GOLD analysis project Ga0098043, IMG submission 92581) | Marine viral communities from the Subarctic Pacific Ocean - 9B_ETSP_OMZ_AT15188_CsCl metaG | ecosystem: Environmental > Aquatic > Marine > Oceanic | place: Subarctic Pacific Ocean | collected 2015-01-10 | reverse complement strand
TGAACTTTATCCAAACCTATCTGATGATGAGAATAGCAGTGGACCCATTGACATTCTTTCAAATGGTTTTAAGAACAGGAGCACTCATAATCACTTAAATAAAAGCGGTGAAACATATCTCTATGCAGCATGGGCAGGAGCACCAACTGTTAACTTGTATGGTGCCAGTGCCAATGCACGCTAACATAAATAGAAAAAAGTAGTGGTATAGGGTAACGTGGCGAATTTTCCCGACAGTCCTGGTATTGGAAGTGTATTTGTAGATACCACTTCTGGATTTCAATATAAGTGGACAGGCGTAGTTTGGAAGAGTTTTACAGCAGCTGCTGGTGAAAATATATCAGAACTTGACGATATTAGTAGTGGTTTCAACAACTCAACTACATCATTCAATCTTACTAAAAATAGTGCAGTATTCACTCCACAAAGTGCTGCTCAGATGCAGATATCATTAGGTGGTGTAATTCAAGAACCAAGCACTGATTATATAATTGATGGTTCTACTATCACATTTACCACTGCACCTAATGCTGGGTTAGACTTTTTTGGTGTAGTAAGAGGCACTGCGGTTGCTATTGATTATGCCAATGATGGAAATGTTCAAACTAAGCAAGAGTTTACTGCAACTGAAGGGCAGACATCATTCACCATCACTGGAGGATATTCAGCAGGATTTATTGATGTATTCAGAAATGGCGTAAGACTAGCAGCAGATGATATTACTATTACTAGCGGAACTGCTGTAGTATTAGCAACTCCTGCTCAAGCAGGTGATATTATTGAGACTGTAAAATATGAAGTTGCATCATTAGTTGTAAGTCAAGGACAATTTACTAATTTAAACATTAGTGGTGTCACGACTGTTGGTGTTATCACTGGTGCAACATCTATTCAATCAGGCGTATTTTATGGACCATTAACAGGTAATGTCACTGGTAATGTCACTGGTAATGTCACTGGTAACGCTGATACGGCGACTTCAGCAACTACTGCTACAAATGCTCAAGGACTTACAGGTACTCCTAATATAACGGTTGGTGCTATCAATGCATCATCGGGAACTGTCAGTGGTAACTTAAGCATTGGCGGCACTTTAACATATCAAGATGTTACCAACATGGATGTGTTGGGTGTTGGTACTTTCCAACAGGGGATACAAGTTCTTGCTAATGGACTTGATGTCACTGGTTTCTCTACATTCAAAACTGGTGTAAGTGTCACTGGTGTTGTAACCGCAACATCATTTGCCGGTAACATTACCGGCGATGTAACTGGTAATTTGACTGGTGATGTTAACGCTGCTACGTTTGACACTGGAGTGGGTGGAGTTGTTGTTACAGGAGTTGCAACTGCTACATCCTTCAGCGGAGAACTTACTGGTGCTGCTGTTACAACATCCTCTGCCGGTTTACAAGCAACTAATGTTGATTTTGCCGGACTCTTAAGGGAGCAAGTTAATGTCACTGCTGGTAAGTTGAGTGATAATCTCAATATCGATCTTGATAATGGAATGGCTCACTTGTTTACTACAACTGAGACAACAACAGCCACTCCCAATATCATGTCAACAACAGGTATCAATACTGATGTTCAAATAGGAGAAGCGTTCTCTGTCTCTATCATTGTTTCTGCTGCAGCTGCTGGTTATGCAGCAACAGTTCATGTTGATGGTGTCACTGTAGGAACAAATGGTGGTTCACTTGTTTGGAATGGAGGCAGTGCTCCTTCCGCAGGTGGTGCTTCAGGTAATGACTACTATACTTACAATGTAATAAAAACAGCAAGTTCTACATATACAGTGCTTGCTAATGTTGTAAACTTCGCTTGATTTAAGAGGTTATATGTTGAATAATTGGCATAAGAAAGAAAAACCCCTGCTCTCTATGAGTGGACTGGGTGGTGGTTCCTTTAGGGAGGTGCTTGCCAACGTGGCGGCTTTAGGAGAATCTCGCTCACTTCGTTTCAACTCAGGAGATTCAAGTTATTTTAGTCGCACCCCATCATCCGGGGGCAATCGCAAAACATTTACATTTTCTTTTTGGGTTAAGCGCACAAGTTTTGCGTCGTCTCAAAAAGTTATTGGCAACGAAAATGCAAGTGAACAAAACGGACTTGTAATAGAATTTCGTTCTGATGATACCCTGCAGGTTTATGACTACACAACAGGCACTATATGGGCTAAAGTAACAACTAGAGCTTTTAGAGATCCATCTGCTTGGTATCATTTTGTTATTGCTGTAGACACAACGCAATCAACCCCTTCCGATAGATTTAAACTTTATGTGAACGGTATACAAGAAACCTCGTTTTCTACAGATAATGCAATCACGGAGGATGCCGATACTCAATTTAATGACGCAGGCGCGATGAGCGTTGGTAGATCTGGTTTACATGATGCACAATATTTTAATGGTTTCTTAACCGACATTTATTTTATTGATGGATCTGCACTTGATCATACATCATTTGGATCATTTGATTCAAACGGTGTGTGGCAACGTTCGTTATATGATGGTTCATATGGAACAAACGGTTTTAAATTAAATTTTTTCGACGCGACAAATACAACAACAATTGGAAAAGATGCCAGCGGAAGATCAAATAATTTTACTGCAAACTATATCAGCGTTACTGCAGGTGTAACTAATGATGTTATGTTTGACATGCCAGCGAATGATACAGAGAATAGTGATACCGGTGTGGGTGGAGAAATTATAGGAAATTACTGTATTCTCAATACTTTGGGGAAAAAAGCATCGGGCACTACCATATCTAATGGTAGTCTTGATGGTGTAGTTAACGCCGACAACACAGCACACGGAACATTTGCTATACCTACAACGGGCAAATATTTCTTTGAAGCCCAGATGACAAACTCTGGAACTTTAAATTTTGGTTTAGCAGCTTTTAGACCTGATGGACACATTTTTACAAATCCTAATTCCTGCGTGTACTCTAAAACTGGCGTTAAGAATGTTGATAATGTGCATGATCAATCATACGGAGCGTCATGGTCTTCAGGAGACATCATTGGATGTGCCTGTGATGCTGATGCAGGGACAATTACTTTTTACAAAAACGGTGTATCACAGGGAGCAATTTCACATCAAGTAGCAGGATTACTTCCTAGTTTTGGTAATGGAGGGACTACATCTAATTTTACTGTCAACTTTGGTGCCCGAGAATTTATCCATCCAATAAGTAATCATAAAGCTTTAAATACTTCGTCGCTACCAACTCCAGCAATTGCAGATGGATCAGATGCATTTGAAGTAAAATTATACAGTGGTACTGGAGCGGTTCAAAATGTCACAGGTTTATCCTTCCAACCCGACTGGACATGGATCAAAGCAAGAAATCAAACAACTTGGAACGTTTGGAATGATGTTGTCCGTGGCCCAGGTAAAAATATTCACTCTAACGATTCATACCAAGAGCAAACCAAGACTGACAACCTAACGTCATTTAATTCTGACGGTTTTTCACTAGGTGTTGATTCAAATGCAGATGGTGTTAATATCTCGGGAAAGAATTATGCAAGTTGGAATTGGAAAGTTGGTGGTGCTGCCGTAACTAATACTGAAGGAGCGACTTCTTGTTCTGTAAGTGCATCTACAACGAATGGAATTTCCATAATAAAATGGGCTGGAACAAATAGCGGAACCACCCTGGGTCATGGGTTGTCAAGCACCCCGGAACTAGTAATTGTAAAAAGTTTAGGCAATTCTCGGGAATGGGTTGTTTGGCATAAACTTTTTGGGACTGCTAGTGGTACTGATTACCTTTATTTGGACACAACTGGCGCAAAAGGTGGCAGTGGTTCAGGTGGTTATTGGAACTCAACTGTTCCAAACTCCACAACAATTAGTGTTGGTGATTCTGCAGCCGTAAATGGTTCTGGTAGTGATAATGTAGCCTACTGTTTTCACTCTGTACCTTCTTTTTCTGCCGTGGGCTCCTACAAGGGGAACGGCTCCGAGGACGGACCCTACATAAATCTTTCGTTCAAACCTCGTTGGATACTGATGAAGAACGCTGATACTGGCGGAACTTACTATGACTGGCGAATCATTGACGCTGCAAGGCACACCTTTAACTCTGGAGGCAACGCAGATGTTCCTCCAACGCTGTTTGCAAACACCAATGAAACTGAAAGAGACTGGGATAATGTTGATATTCTTTCAAACGGTTTCAAAATCAAAGACTCAAGTGTTTCTCTTAATGAGACAAATGCTAGTCATGTATTCCTCGCCTTCGCTGAAAACCCATTCCAAGCTAATGGTGGACTTGCACGATAACTCTAAACCTATTATATAATGTAGACAGTTTAATAAGTGTCCTAGACCCGTCGAGTTTGCGCTTGACGGGTCTTATAATATGTGCATAAACACGGAGGAGGATGACCACCACCCATAAACTTATCTTCATCGCCTCGTTTATGTGGATGCTAAACTGGGGCACTCGTGTAACTGCTGCTGCGATCAATGCTTTATCTTGACATCACTGGAAAGGCATCTAGGAGACGCTGTAGTGAGGTTGTAGAGTGGTTCAAGGCAAAGTATCTGCCGAACCATCACCTAGACATTACAGTCGCTCACAGAGGACTTAAGCGCGAAAGTGCTCTAGGTTTCTGCACAGTTATGGACTGTGACCATCGTCCCCGTGAGTTTCTTATTGAAATGGAAACAACTCTAAAGGAAGATGACTACATCTCCACTCTGTTGCATGAACTCTGGCATGTTTATCAACACGTTAAGGGAACACTTCGTGATAAGCGAGGTGTTAGACACTGGAAAGATGTGAACTCCGACCATCTATCCTATGATGATCAACCGTGGGAACATGAGGCAAGAGTGATGGAACAAGCACTCTACAATCTATACATGGGTATAGAGGATGAATGTATCTTCTTCCCTAACCGCTTGACAAATTCTTAAAACTCACTATAATAACCTTTGTGAAGGTTGACAAAACTATGAAGACTGAATTTCTTTGCGTCAAACCAAGAAGCTCTAAGGCAAAAAACCGTTTTGCTAATGAGATGGACCTGCTGCATTCTTGTCGTGTTGAGAAACGTGAGAATGGAAAAGTATTCCTAGCATCTATCTCTGGTAAATACTTCTTTTGGATGAATGAAATGTCAGACGACAATTGGGAGGTTATCAAATGATTGAAGCACTAGCGTTAGCAGCGTCAATGTTGACCTGTCAAGAATCACAAACCCTGATAGATAGGGTCAATGAATATGCGATAAGAAATCAAGGTTCTGAAGCATACGTTCAAGAAGTCATTGACGTTATTAAAGAAGACAACTCGGAGTGTAAATTTAAATGAGGTCTGATCAAAACACAATTGAAGATACTGAAACTAAACAAGAAAAGTGGAATCGTGGTCTAGACATCTTCATTGAGTCTGTTATCAAACCTGACCCCGCTCTTCGTCAATGTGCTCACAATCAAAGGTGTTATCATGAACTGATGGATGTTCGTGCTAATGTTCTTGAATATCTAAGGTCAAAGAGGTGGAAGTGACTGACTGGAGAATAACAACTAACAAGGTAATAGCAAAAAATTTACTTGATAGTATTGCATCACTTACTAATGGGAAATGGCGTCAATCCGAAACCCTTGACTACACTGGAAAGCGAACAACAAAATACACTATCGAGTTCGACACTCCCGAAGAATCCGATAGTTCCAGTTCTGATGCTTCTGGGAGTGATAGTAGCGACACTTAGTGTTATCGTTGCTGGATATTTTCATGGTAACATGCACCTTCTAACCACACTTAAAAATGCTGTATAAAAATGAAACTTACGCCTGAAGAAGTAGAGTATCTTTGCAATGTTCTTGATCAAACATCAAACTACACCATTGCAAGAGGTGAGCAAGTTGACTTTTCTACAGTTAGTCATGATCGCCTTAAACAAAAATTTAAAGACTACCTTTGGAGACTGAAATGGTAGCACTTGTTGAAAAATCTGACCCTCGTTATTTCTCACAAACATCTGATAAAATGTATGATAGGCACCTCTACAAAGTAGTGACTAAAACTGGTGATGCGACAGTTGTGAACAATTGGGAGGATGCCGCTTGTATTTGGTGGAACAAGAAAAAGATTCTCTCTCACATTGAAGTCCTTGATATTCTAACCGTAGATAGGAAAAGACAACAAATTGGTTTTGGATGAAAAAGTTTGGTTTTAATGTATTAGTTGTCACAACAAAAATGATTCGTTCACACATCCTTGATGCAGAGTTTAATGTTAAGTTCCCCTATCAATCTTTTCCATGGAGACTTGACTTTGGTAATACAGTTTGTCATTTTGAGTGTAAAGAACATATGGAAAAGTATCTTACACGCTATAAGTTCAAACCTAAAGATGTAAGTATCTCCAATCGTAATGGTGAAAAGTTTGAGTTCAAACAAAAACGAAAGAAACGCTCTACATAGTGATAGTTGGGACTCAGGTATGAGCGATGGATTACCTATTCGACCACACTCTCAGATATTAGTTCTAAACAATAGTTACGAACCCATTAACATCACAAACTGGAAACGTGCTATTGTTCTTTTAATAAAACAGAAAGCGCAAGCACTATCAAGTAGAGTTATTAGACTCGTAAATTATATTCGTATTCCTTTTGCTCGCATCGTGGCACAAACACCATCCCGTGCAATGATATACAAGCGTGATGGTAATAAGTGTCAGTATTGTGGTTCGACACGTTCACTTACCATCGATCATGTCATCCCCCGTAGTAAAGGTGGTGATGACTCATGGGAGAACCTTGTTGTTGCATGTGCGTCTTGTAATGTAAAGAAGGGTGATAAACTCCTGGAGCAGTTAAATATGAAACTTGTCAGAAAACCTTTTGCACCCTATAATAAGTTTCAGTTCGTTCTTTCAAACACTGAAGTGCCTGAATGGCAGGAGTTCTTATTTGTATGATGAAACAATACCCTTACGAAGTTACCTACAAACTTAATAGCACAGGTAATAAAAGATTCAACAAAAGAGTAGAAGCAGCATGTCAAGCAGAAGCAAAAAGACTGTTTGAAGCAGACATGCCCTCAGCAACTATTTTGTACGCAACACCCCTACCTCAGAACAGACGATGACTAAAAGAACACAAATTAAGTCTAAGTTTTACTATATCTTCTGGGGAACTGCCACTGTGGCAGTATGTATGGGTCAACTTTATGTTGGCACTGGATATAGAGTTCTCGCTCAAGAAATGTTGGAACTAAATCAAAAAGTTGATGGAGTTCTTCTTCATAAGTCAAGGAAAGACTGGGGCGACTTCTTCTGATTTTTAGAACTGTGTAGAGACTCTAAAGAAAGTATTAAATACGAAAGTTTTCTAATATAATATAGTAGACTTAACAAAGTATTCGGGATCGCTATGACTCTTCCAAGGAACAAAAAACCAAAAGCAGAGGAAATCGAGAGCATGAAAATTGCTGTTGAAGAAGCAGGAATACAAGCACTTCATCCTGATAAAATGGAAGACTTTGCCGCTCATTTGGTAGAGAAACTGAAACAAGACAGTTGACATAGTGGCACACGGGGGGTTTCGGACCCCCCTTTTTCATGTATATTAAGAGAGTCAAAGGAACACCACTCATGGCAACCCGCTCACGCATCGGCATCGAATTCAAAGATGGTTCTATTCTCTCTGCTTATCACCACTGGGATGGTTATCCCTCCTGGTTAGGTCGCATCCTGAAAACTAACTACAACTCCCGCGAAGAAGCAGCAGAACTTATTGACGGCGGTGACATGTCATCCTGCTGGACTGATAAAGTTTGGGGCGAAGAGCGTACTGATGGTCAGAAGTATGGTCCCGAGTATTACTCCGAGCGAGGTGAGAATTGCCCTCCTCGCTATGATGAAACCCGCGATGAGTTTCTTTCTAAAGGTGAAGAATACTCTTACATCTTTACTAGTGCGGGTTGGGTATGCTATGATATGAATGAGTTCAACGATAAGCAACCTGAAAGGGTTATTATTCCAGAGGTAGATTTGGCGGTATGAATGGTTCAACACTTGTGGTAGACTACGAAGAACTGGAGGTGCTGCAAACCGCCCTCCAGAAGTTGTCTAAATTGGATAGCAGCAACAAAAAAGTTACAGTGCTGTATAATAAAGTAGTTTCTATTATGGAAACTATTGAACTTCAAGAACTCTACTTCAATGATCCACGTAATGACTGACATCACTAACGAAAAAAAAGAGATCGAACTCATCGCTGCTGAGTTTTGGGCATCAGTAGAAAGAGAAGCAGAAGAACTTGACGTTACTGTTGACTACTACATGGAGGAGTTTTTCACATCATGACTGAAGAACAAAAATATAAACTGATCACCGAAGAGACAAATGGTTGGTGGTTGTATCATGACAACGCACAATACCTCACCCGTGAAGAAGGACTTAAGTGGGCAGAAAAAGCACAAGATGATGGTGTCGCACCAGAACGTCTCCGCATTGTTAGACAGGAATGGGGAGAATGATTGGCAACCTTGAACCTGAAGAACACGTTATGGATGACAATGTGATGTATCCTAGTGGAATGTTGGGGCAACTTGCTATTGCTCTGGAGAAAATGGGATGGGAACAAGGTGACAACATTGCTGTTGAAATTGCAGGCACTTCAGTCTACGAGATTGATGGTGCTGGTACTAAGTGGGCACCTGTAAAAGGCACCCGTAAGTATAACAAAGATGCGTTCATCGTTATCAAGAACCTTGACCGTAACCCCACCATTTCGAGTGTACCTAACCCAGAACTTAAGGGACATCATCTTAAGTCAGATAAAGAACTTGCAGCAGAACTAAAAAGAAGTGATGACGCTAAAGGTTATGACACATACAGCAAATGAAAATGAATATGATATGCTAGTGGACCTCACTAGTCATATTGGACGTGGAAATGTTTGGAAAGTTCTTGTCGATCTTGCTATGAAAGGTGCTATTGATGAACCTGAATACATTTACACTGTGGCAGTTGAAGTAGTGGCACCTAACAAAGACCTGGCACAGTATATTGTGACTACAATGTACCCAGAGTATGAAACAATCTCTGTTCCCGATGAACCTGTCTCTGCCTGATGGTTTTCCACACAAACCTCCCAAAGGATACTCCTATGAGGTTAAGTCTCACAAATCAAATATTGTTGCTATTTGGTTACTTCATCACCGTGAGTATTGTTATAGCAGTGATCCAGTTAGGACAATCTGGGGGTTCTACAATACAAAGCAGAGATGCTATCATGCGCCTATTAACTTCACCAAGCACGGAGATAAGGTAGACATTTCTGACACTCGTCCCTATACTAGTATGCAGTTGAATCTCAACCCTCTAGAATATGCATTATATTCCTAAAGTTGATGACTATGTAAAATGGAGAGACCATGAAGGATGGGTTTATTTTAAGTGTGATGAATCTATTAGTATTGAGATAGGTGTATCTGATAAAGTGTGCCATGAACATGGTCCATCATTTCACAAAAAGAACCACATCTTATTAGTGTGTCAAAGATTTCTATGGAATGAACTAGAGTATATCAAAAATAGAAGAAACGAAGAAGACACCTACAAATCACAAGAAGGTAGGTATTTGGACCCCCAGTGAATTATTATGCTTAAGTATCAAGTTTCGTACAAAAAACCGAAGAAGAAAGGTTATGCTTGCCACAAGGCAGTCTTTTATAAAATTGAGGATGCTATGTTTTGGGAAGAGCATGTAAAGAACAACCTTGAAGGCAGGGACGTTCAACTAACTGTCCACTAGGTTGACACAACACCCCAGATTCGTGTATATTGAATGAGTTGAGAGGCATACAACCATAAGAGGAACGACAAACTGTTCCCGCCCCACTCAACTGCGGTGCTCCCCTTTGCTGGTTTCAGGAGCAGCGGCGACAGGAAATCAGCACCCCATTTTTTTATTTTATCATGACTTTTGAGTTCACTGACACCCCTCAAGTTGAAGAACTTATGTATTGGAACGATGAGTCTATTGAACAGTTTCTTGATGAGCAGGGTGACATTGTAGGTATGAACGTAAAATGTAATGAACTTGATACAAATATGACTGTGTAAATCTTATTTTGCATAGATACCTTTGTATCGGTTGTTCGGGAAACTATAAGTTGTTTTAAGAACTCTAAAGGCATCATCTAAATAAGGTGCCTTATGAGTTTTTATGACACCTCACAAATACGATCACATCCAAATACGACGTAATCCTTACACCCAAAAGCCACATACAATCGAATATATTGACCCTAAGTTTATACAAACACGAATCTATTTTCAGTGTGAGAGTGAATACTTCAGGATGAAAAGAACCAGTTCATAAAGTGGTACGGGGGCGGCAACGCCCCTTTTTTTATGCTATAATGACAGGGTAAAAACAAAACGCCATGGCAGACACACACGGAGCAGCAGCATCAGGACAACGTGCTGAAAAGAAATTGCGTGAGCGAGTTGTAGGTATGGGTTTCCACTACATTCGCACTCAGGTGGATGCTGCCAAGTATCTTGGGATTCCTCTCACTCCTGGTGGTAAAGTGAGGAAGAAAGATATTCCTCGCATCAATGAATGGTTGGAAGGTAAAGTTAATTTTGAAGCACCTGAAGAATATAAAGAAGCAGACTTCGGTAGGTTTGAATCTGATGGATATGTTCCTGAGTTGGATAGCATCTTGGAACTGAAAGCAGGAGATAAAGCAGGCACCACTGAGGAGAAGATCTTCTTCGACCTTGAAAAGATGCGTGATAAATGTTATGGTGACAGAACGGTTCTTTATATCTTTGAGGGCAGTAAAGAGCAAGATAAGAATACAAAACTGTTCAAAGCAAAAGTAAAGAAAGGACAAGCGCAAGGAACTATCAACAGCAACGTGTATGTTCTTGATAACAGTGTGATGACAAAAGAAGTTCTGATGGAGTGCAAGTGAAGACAAAAACTCAACCTATTTTTAAGTGGACTGGCAGCAAACAGCGCATGTTGCAACAGTATGCACCACACTTTTTTCCTCAGCAAGAGTTCACACGCTTCGTGGATCTTTTCGCTGGTGGACTTACTAACTCTCTGTGGGTATTTGAGCACTACCCCGACAAAGAGTATGTCATCAATGACTGGAACAGTGAGTTAGTATTGTTGTATGCGACTCTCGCTGATAGCGTCGATCAAGTTATCATCGAGTGGCGGAACTGTGTGAATAAATGGTTGAGTCTTTCTCCTGAAGATAGAAAGGTATATTATTACGAACTGCGCGAGATATATTGTCATCAACACGAAGGTAAGTCCGATGTATATTTGTCTGCGTTGTTGATGTTTATGTTGCAGGTAAACTTCAACGGTATGTGGAAAGCATATAAAAAGTGCAATGAAAGATATTCCACACCACCTGGCACATGTTTGCAGAAGCAAGCATTTTTCAATGAGTCAAAAATACACAATGTCGCTGCATTTTTAGAGAAAGCAACTATCCGTAACGGTGACTTTGCTTGTTGTAATGTAAGGGACGGAGACTGGTTGTATGCTGACCCACCATATCGTGACAGCATTGTTCTCTATCAAGGTGGTTTTACTGAGGAAGATCAAGTAAGACTAGCGCGTTATCTTACAACGTCTGGATGTATGTTTGCCTATTCAAATAAGGACATCCACGATGGTTTTTATCAGAAGAACTTTGATGGATGCAATATCATTGAGATGGAAGCAAAATACACTGCTGGACGTGGAACATCTACCCTGGATGTTTCGGAGGTTCTTGTTACAAACTACATGCCAGTCGGTGAACTGTCCACTATTTCCCCCAATGCCCTGAGTTCTGCCCTATCTTAAGGACATGAAAAACACACACCTCCAGCACCCCGAAGACACCATCCTGACGGGTAACCTGTCGATTCTTGACTGGTTTGAAGCGGTTAGCACCTTGTCAGTTAAAATGGATGGTGCTCCCGCTATTGTTTGGGGCACAAATCCTGAGACCGGAAAGTTTTTTGTAGGGACTAAAAGTGTCTTCAACAAAGTGAAGATCAAGATCAATGAAACACATGAGGATATTGACAACAACCACACAGGAAATGTTGCTACTATTCTTCACTCCTGTCTAGACAACCTTCCTGATGATACAGGTATTTTTCAGGGAGACTTCATCGGTTTCGGTGGTTCTAGCAAGTACACACCTAACACAATAACTTATGATTTTAAGCAGGTTATTCATCAGAACATCATTATCGCTCCGCACACTGAATACATCTGCTCTGGAGATACTCTGCGCGATGCTGTTGCTTTCCCCATTGATTTTCAGATGAGCAGCACTGACCGCTGTGCATTTGTTCAACCCGATGCATGGGAGACTGGAGAAGATTTCTCTGAGGTTATTGGTTTCGCACGTCAAATGTCTCAGTTGGTTGACTTTGAAGACCCTAAGACTGCTGCACTTTTGCAACAAGAACTGAATGGTTGTATTCGTGAAGGTCGCCCTGTTATTCCTAGCACCTTTATGAATGATAAACTCGTTAGTTTTTGGTTGTTGATCAAGTCTATCAAAGATGATATGTTGTTCACTTGCAGCAATGACGGTCCAGATGCATTCATCGATGACTGTAATGTTGATGGTGAAGGTTATGTTCGCACCAATGAATTTGGCATGTTCAAACTAGTGGAGAGAGAGGCATTTTCTTATTCAAACTTTAACAACGTCAAGACATGGTGACACCCAGCAAAGTGGCACACAGGCGCTTGTAGATGCCTCTCAGGCGTGTATTATTAAAGAGTCAAGGGAACACACCATGACGGCAGTTTACTCAAACCCCACTCACATTCGCAACATCATGACTTTCTGTGCTCCTGAACTCAAAGCAGAGTATCTTACTGAGTACCTGCTCGAAGTTGTGAACAACCAGTGGAAAGTAAATGCCATTGAATCTGGTCGCTCTCTTTATCATCGACTTGAGATGGAAGTTGGTCGTAAATATATCAAAGTTTGGGAGACACTTGTCCGCAATGGTGTTGAAGACAGTGCCCGCAGTTGCTGGATGTTCGTTGATAAAAAGACTGGTGAAGTTTACAAACCAGCATCTTACAAAGCACCTGCAAAGGGTGTTCGCTATCAGATTGAGCAGTTAGTTGACAACCCTAACATCTGTGATCCTTATGGAAGTTTTCTCTATGTTCGATGATATGTGACAGCACATGTAGTGTCCACCGTACTTGCGATGGGCACTTTTTTCGTGTATATTATCTGTATTGAGAGATTCACTGATGTTCAACCTTCGCCCACATCAGCACCGCGCATGTGATGCTATGCGGAAAAATGAGAAGGGAACTATCATCATCCCTACAGGTGGTGGCAAAACAATGTGCATGATTCAGGACACATTGACCACGTTCGATGACAATGTAAACTGCACAGTTGTTGTAGTTGCTCCGCGTATTTTGTTGGCAGAGCAACTGTGCAGCGAGTTTCTTGAGCATATTAGTGCTAGTGTCCTGCATGTTCACAGCGGTGAGACACATCATTTCAGCACAACAAAAGCAAAGCAGATAAAACTGTGGGACAAGTATGTCCGTGGAAAAAAACTTATTTTTACAACTTACAATAGTTTGCAGAAAATTGTAGACAGTGAGATTGTTGTGAATACTGCTTATTTTGACGAAGCGCATAACAGTGTCAAGCGCAACTTTTTTGCTCCGACTGAAGTTGTGTCGCAGTCAAATGCACGGACATTCTTTTTCACTGCGACTCCAAAGTATAGCGCAACAATATTCAAACCCGGCATGAATATACCTGAGGTTTATGGTCAGACTATCTGTCAAGTCCCTGCACCTGAGTTAGTTGAAGGTGGATATATCTTGCCGCCTAAAGTTGTAGTCAAGAAAATGGAGATGGCAGACAAGGGTATTAACTACGACCGCGACTCTGACTATATGTTGTCAACTATTGATGACAACGATGTTGATAAGATTCTTATTGCCGCTCGCACCACTAAACAGATCATTGGGTTGGTGTCACAAACTGACTTCTGTGTTGAGTTGTATCAGCGCGGATATTCTTGGATGATGATCACATCTAAGACAGGTGCAGTTATTGATGGTAACAAGGTTGACAGAGAAACATTTTTCGAGACACTTAACGAGTGGGGAAAAACTAAGGGTAAGCGATTTGTTGTTATCCATCACAGCATTTTGTCTGAAGGTATCAACGTCAACGGACTAGAGGCAGTTCTCTTCCTGCGAAACATGGACTACATCGGTATCAGTCAAACTATTGGGCGAGTCATCAGATTGGGAGACAAGTCTAAGAGGTTTGGGTTAGTTGTCTGCCCTGTTTATGATAATGTGGGTATCAGCACTAGCAGAAAAGTTCAGGCGGTGGTTGATACTGTTTTTAACATTGGCGAACCTGCTATCTCTACCATCAAAAGATAACATAAAAACTAATATCTAAAACTGTATCATATGATACTTGACAAGAGATGGCAGGTTCTGTATCTTAGAAGAGTCAAAGCAATGCAACGCAATGCGAGTCACCGTCCTCAAGAGCACCATCCATCGTAAGCGCCGCAGCGCACTCCAGAAAGTCAACAGCAGCGGACGCCCTGCGCTTGGTTCTCACGATGCTGAGAAGGGTTCCTACGTTGCTTCCGCTGATGTTGCCGTGGGCGCTGGTCGCATGGGAACGCTGAACCCAGTCAACTCCCTCGGTCGTCAGTGGATCGGAGACCTAGAGGCAGTGAAACGCAACGCTGCCCGCCAATATCGGTCAGACCGTCGCTCCCTTGTCCTGGGGGTGTGACAGTTAATAAGTGGCACACAAAATGGGCACAGCGTCCAAAATCGTCTATATTAGATGCATGGAAAACAAAGCAACCGACATGAAGAACAAGTTTCACTCACTCATTGAAGACTCTGCTTTTGTCAATGCAATCGAAACAATGAAGAATTTCTACTTCGATATGAACCCTGATATTGATATGTGTTACGATTATATCTGCGAAGTCGCAGGTTGTTCATCATTTGTTGATGATAAAAAAGCATGGGATATGTTCTACGATGCATGGGATTCAACTCAACAACTTGATGACTGAAACCACTAAAACTTACCCACTCTTTTCTGAACTAATGACTGTTACTCTTCAACCTCGCAAAATCAACAATACTGAATACGATATGCCCACTGTTGATGGACTTGACCGCTGTGAAATCAACACCAAACTGCATTACCTGAATGTGGAAATGGACAAACTTAAGTTGCAGCAGGAGGCATTAATATCAATGAGAAACCAACTTGATCGCCATGCTGAGATGACAGAGTGGGAAGAAAGAGCGAAGAACGCTGATAACCTTTTCGATGAAATGTTCGGGGGTTGATGATATGTTGAACACAATGACTAAAACTCAAGTTGTGCGAATTGTTCGCGAAACTGCAACACAAAAGAAAGCAAACTTATCAAGAGAGGAGAAACAAGCGGTTTTCAATAATGTGGTCGATGGTTTATATCGAGAGGGGCGCATTTCCCGCAAACAAATGACATCCTGGACTCACGCATTTTGAACACAACAACAGCAACTTATTCTATTCAGGTTACAACAGACGGAGGACATTTATCTTTCTTAAAAGATATGCCAACGCGCCCTAAAACACACAAAGGTATCAAAGCACAGAATACAAAGTTATGCAAATGGGTTGAAAACCATTACCCCAACTCTACATCTTACAAAGTTATTCTTCTCGACTCATGAACTACACTCTGAAAGAACTGCAACAGCGAGTCAACAACCTAATCGAACAACAGGGAGAAGATGCATACTGTGCCGCATGGATTTACACCCAGAATGATTGCTATTTGAAGGATGAAAATGGCGATATTGAAGAGGATAAGGTGCTAGAAGATTCTTTCTTAGTAAGAACTATTATGAGAGATGTTGGCGACAATGATTACATCTATCAAGTCATTCAAGAAAGTATAGACGAAGCAACTGAAGAAAATTATATGCAATATCAACAGGAGTTAGTATAAAGAATAAACTTACAGGTGACCAGTCAGACAAGTGGCACAGGGTCGCTCCCATGGTCTCCAAATCCATGTATATTAAAAGAGTCAAAGGAACACCACTCCACACCACTCATGCGTAAGATCGAAGAGCAGATGATCGCCGCAGTTCAGAACAACATCAACTGGAGTTCTGCAAACACGACTGTTCACTTTAACGAGGAGACTGGCGAGTCTATTGTACGTCTTCACGGTAATAAGATTGCTGTTATTTCTGATAACGACATGACTATCTTTGACGGTGGTTATCAGTCAGTTACAACTAAGTCTCGCATTAATGCCCTTTGCACTGCATTTTGTATTACTGGCGAGGGTGTCTTTCAGAAAGACTTTGCATGGTATGTTCGCCACTGTGTTGGTGCTATCAACGGAAAGTCTGTCTTCAAAAATGTATCCTTCACTAATGGATATGTCTTTGCCTGAGTAACACTAACTCCCCCACACTTTCACTTCTTTTATTGACATGCAACTTACTTCAAAGCGTCATTCCATGGTTGTTGAGTTTCGCCCACATTCCATCCTAACTGATAAGTTTGTCTACACTCTTAAGTTCAAAGGAGACGCACAATCAATGCGG
>Ga0098043_1000318_pt1 | contig 16684 bp, 5 predicted proteins | sample 9B_taG_FD_92581 | JGI IMG/M metagenome (GOLD analysis project Ga0098043, IMG submission 92581) | Marine viral communities from the Subarctic Pacific Ocean - 9B_ETSP_OMZ_AT15188_CsCl metaG | ecosystem: Environmental > Aquatic > Marine > Oceanic | place: Subarctic Pacific Ocean | collected 2015-01-10 | reverse complement strand
AGGGTATATGGGGTGGAGGGGTGTTTACAGGAAAAACTCAACAAGATAAATTTGGCACAGCGTTTGCCGAAGAAGATAAACATTTTCACTTGGCAATGGAAGGTAATTATAGTGCTTTTGGTGATTATTTACCACTAACACCAAGTCCAGGTATTGGATTTGGGTACAATATATTATATAAAGAGCTACATGAAAGACAATGGGATCCAACTTTTAATGAAAATGGAGATCCTGATAATAAAATTCGTAACTTTATAAATAATTTATTTCCAGGAGCGCAGTTTAGATTTAATAAAATGAACAGTGGGGCTGCGGCAACTACTGATACCACTATTTATACTATTAAAAAAGTTAGCATCAAAAAACTTTACAATCACACGTCTTGGAGAACACCATATAATAGGCATGTTCAAGGTGAGGGTTATGAACCAACAACTGAGCAAGATTTCGCTTACCAAAGTGTAGAAGAAGTTGCATTAAAATATTTAGATAAAGTTGATGCGGCTGGATTGTTTGCAGGTAGTGATTTTGAAGATGAAAATTTAGAACAAAAAATAGTTGATTTTGGCGCTGCACATAACAGAAGACTTTGTTATATAATTGAGCTTGATGAAAACCCGGTAAATAATATTAGTTCATTTGGAAATGTTTTAGGGCAAAGTAATGTTATGACAGCTGACGTTGTTAATGGCGATTTTTGTGATATTGAATTTATAGAACCGGTACAATCAATACTTTTATCTGATTTAAATAAATTTCCAGCAATATGGGAAATTGATCCTAAAAAACAAGATGTTGATTTAGATATATATTACGAGGCCAGCAATAGTATACCAGTAAAATTAAACAAAGAATCAAACGAATTATTTGCGCCTATTGGTTGTAAAGTAGAAATTTTAGACTCTGGCATTAGTAGTTCTTGTATATTAGAATCTTGGAACGACACAACTGTAACGTTGTCTCCAGGTTTTATAAAATCGGCCGACGGCACAACACAGGTAAATTATGATAACATGTCCTTTAAATTTACTAGAGAGGATGGTAGTTATACTATAGCAAGAAGTAGTTCTCAAAACTATGACGGCACTTTGGATGGAAATAAAACTGAATTTAATTTTGTACAAAGCATAGCAGAAGTAATAACATCAGGTTTGAGTTGGTATAATTGTTTTTCTTTTGGAAATGGCATTGAATCTAATAGAATTAAAGATGATTTTAACGAACCGTTTATTACTAATGGTGTTAAAGCTTCTACAACAACCCAACAGCCATATAAAGAAGAGCATAGACCGTTTGGTTTAATATATTCTGGTATATACAACTCTAATTCTAGTGTAAATGATTTAAATCAATTTATAGCAGCAGAAAAAATTACTAAAGATTTAAATCCAACTTTTGGTAGTATTCAAAAATTGTTTCAAAGAAGAATAAGTTTAATAGCATTTTGCGAGGATAGAGTTGTAAGCATAACATCTAACAAAGACACTATATTTAATGCCGATGGCAATCCACAATTAATAGCTAGTAATTTAGTACTGGGTGATGCAAATCCTTTTGTTGGGAACTACGGTATATCTAAAAACCCAGAATCATTTGCTTCGGAATCATACAGAGCTTATTTTACTGATAAACAAAGAGGCACTGTTCTTAGATTGTCTAAAGATGGTTTAACGCCAATATCTAAAACTGGTATGCAAGATTGGTTTAGAGATAACCTTCGAGAATACGGCACTTTATTAGGCACTTACGATAGTTATAAAGAAAATTATAACGTAACTTTAACCAACAATCCCGCTCTTACTGAAAACTTTATATCAGATTCTTATTTTTCATCAGGTGAAGAAGTTGAAGTGGTTACTCTTGGTAGTGCTAATCAACTTTTAAATTCACATGTTTTTAATGGAACAAACTTGCAATATCTTTATGAGCAATGCGATGTTCTTGATACCACTTGTCCAGATTCACAATTTACGTGGGCTGGTTTTGATGGGTTAGTCGCGCCTTCTAAAGTTTATACTAAAGCAACGCACCATGCTCAAATTGCCGCTGGAAGTTTGCAACCAGCAATTCCATATGACCCAGGAACTCCTACTGTAAATCCAACTCCATATCACTATGAAGTCCGAGGAAAAGAAGATCGAGTGTCGATAGTAGACGTGAAGGAATTTTCTTTTGAGCAAAAAATGATGAGAACTAGGCCTGAAATGCCAAATGGAGTTCCTTGTTGGATGGCTTCTAATTATTGCCGAGGAAATGGTACGATCTCGGCTCCAGAGTACCCACAATATGACAACATTCAATGTGGTGGTATTCATGATTTAGTAACTGGCGTTCTTTTATCGGGCACGAATGGGTTTGCCGCTATAAATATAGATGATAACGGAGATCATTTAAAAAATTCGATATTTGCATGTGCAGATAATGGAGATGGCAATAAAGGTTGGTATTGGCATCCTACCCACGTGCAAGGTCATGGTTGGCTTTGTAATGAGCTACCTACACAACCTAATTATACCTTTCCTACTGGAAACGCTCCTTTTAACTGCGCTGATGGGTATTCTGATATTAATTTTACCCCTTGGCTTACAAATTTTGACAGCGCAAGTGGAACTATGAATTCGGGACCCACACTAAGTTGGGACAATCCAGACACTAATTGTCCGCAAACTTTTCTAGATAACGCAGGCATAAGAGATCAAGCAATAAATGAGATGGGTTGGACACCACAAACTCCTACTACGACAGTGGGGACAACTGGTATTCAAGCCGGTTTTAATTGGCCTGGCGGGGTAGGCAATGTGACTTGTACGACTGGTAGTGGGCAAGGGATGAGTCTGGCAACGAATTCTTATGTTCAAAATCTTCCGCTAGGTACTGAGACCTTCATACAGGGTGGAACGCAAATTACAGATATTGATCCAGGCTTATCATACTGTGGTTTTGATAAATGGTATTATTCTACCAATAGAGTAGCTATATATAAATTTACTAGTACTGTAACAACTACACAGCATCAGATAGCGGATGGAGCTCCATACGTTTTTACTCCAGGTCTATATGGTGATGGTGAATGTGGTATTCCAGGTATACCAGAAACACTTGAAGTTGTAGCAGTTCCAAGCGTAAACATTCCAGCGTGGACGGAAATAGAGCACGCCTGGTTTAACGATGGTGTTGGTACAAATAATTGGGTAGTTGATTATGACGCGTATAATGGTACGGCGGGTTATCTTGCGGATAATCCAGGAGGTAATATAATGCTTAATCAAGCGTGGGAAACTAGTGTGCTTGGTGGTAATTATCCACCAGTACTAACAACAGGATTTGGGCAAAACATTGACCCATCTCAAGGAGCAAATGTACCTATTCAATACATGACGCCGGGAACACCGCCAGCAACTGGAGATGTATTTGGAAATGGAGCAGGCCCAAGTGGAGCTCTTCAATTCGATAGAGTATTGCAAGGTAACAACTCTTATGTTGGTAATTATATTGAAAACGATAGTACCTATGTGTATATTGAAAATAATGGTAATTATGTAACACCTAACGCAACTCTTAACCAAGCCAATGCTAGTGATCTTCAGTATGAACTTCCAAATGGTAGCGAGTGGGAAGATGGCGTATGGTATTTAATAGATATTGAATTTGATAATACCAAAGGCGCTGGTGTAAATGGTTTATTTGATGGCAGTTCTGGAAATGGAGTAGTGCTTGCTGTTGGGGTTGTTGATCACACGGCTGGATATACTACTGGGCAAGATATTAACCCTGGTGATAGCGTTGGCTTGTACCATGAAGAGCAATTAAATGGAGACATAGTGGGAAGTGTACAGTTAGTGCCAACTGTAAGAACTGAATACGGTACTGGTACCCCTGGCGTTGGAGACAGCAAAACGGTTTTAAGAGCTATATTTAAATACGAACAAGCGGGTTGGAATTATACAAATTATCCTCAGCGTTTCTCTATAAGAGTTAAAGACTGTACTCTTGGAATTGCTATAAATAGAATAATTGCTAAAAAACTAAGTAGTAATGATACTGGCTCAACTTGGGATAATTGGTTAACTGGTAGTGCTGGTTCTGGAATAGCTGATGATTGGGTAATTACAGATGCAAGTGGCGGTGCGCCCGTTAATGCTTTTGATAATATAAACATGTACTACAGTCATAATAAGTTATGTTGGGAAGTTGGTAGTGATGATATTAGTAGTTCTACTGATATATTTTCTTGGCATCAAGAGCTTGGAAATTCCTTGCAATATTCACCAGGTGGTTGGAATTTAAGTTTTGCATTATCACAAAATCCTATTACTTTAACCTACTCTGGGCAACTACGTGGATTCATTGCTATAGACGATGGAGTTGGTGGTTATCTTGGTATGTACTTTGCTTTAGACACGAATGCAGGTGGAAATCCTGAGGGTAATTATTTAATTAAGTTTAACTTTGATAGCAACGACGCTGGTTGGAGCATCGAGCGGTCAAACCCTGGTTTATACAATTTTACAACAAATCCTTGGGTCGCTTATCCTGGAGTAGTTGAAGTTGCTAGCGCAAGTAATATAGGGTCTTTATTTGCAAGTATTGATATTGTAGATAAAATTCTTTTTTATTGTGACACCGTTGGAGACCAACACTTTGGTATTAATCAATTAGTTCTTAATGACAACACTTTAACATACTTAGGTGGAACAGCAGGTTCTTGGAATTACAGTGGGTTTAACGAAACGTTACAAAATTATATTTATTGGGACTTTAATTTACAAAATTTACAATTTGACAATTGCCCACCGTTTGATATAGATTTTACACCTTTAGCATTTATAAATATAAATCAACAAATAAACCAAACACTAAATCAACACGAAAGCTTTACAATAAGTTTTACACATAATATTGATCCAAGTAGCACGGCTACGTTAGCAGTTTATTATTACAATGACGCTGGTTATGGGTTTAAAATACAAGGTATAAACAGTTCAACTCCAAGTTCTTTTTATCAAAATGTTACTATTGGAGGACTAGATACTCTTGGTAATCCAGCAGCCGGTAGCATATGGAGTGCTGTAAATGAAAACGATGCTTCGTTTGCTCCTAATTTAAAAAATTCTTTAGTTTTTGAAGTAGAAGGTGTTGATGGTGATTTTATAACAGGTTCTATAGATAATATAGAAATGAAAAGAAATTATATTGACAGTAACTATCAAGGTAAAACTATTACTTTTAGCGAAGACGTAAACGGTTGGACTAGTTTTAAAAGTTTTGTTCCAGAAAGTGGCGTTAGTATTTCTAAAAAATATTTCACTTTTAAAAATGCCGCTTTATATCAACACTATGTGCCTTTAAAACAGGAAAATGGAGTTTTTCTTCCAGGACAACAAGTTGCTAATTCATTTGTAAAATACACAGCTGAAGAAGCTGAAAACTATAATAGATTTTACGAATCATTTAACATGTCTACTATAAAAGCAGTTTTAAACCAAGAACCGTCTGTAGTTAAAAGATTTAATACATTAAATTACGAAGGTAGTCAAGCTTATACAAAGCAACCTGATGAAATTACAAACCCTTTAACTATTAATAATGCAATAGCTTATAATAACGATGTTCTTGGATGGCTTTGTTCTGAAATTAAAACAGACCTAGACAAGGGCACTGTAATTGAATTTATAGAAAAAGAAGGTAAATGGTTTAACTATATAAAAGGAGAAAGTTTAACTGCTAATACAGACACTAGCTTGTTTAGTGTTCAAGGCATTGGTAGAGTTGTAGAAATTACTAGTGTTGTTGATGAAAATGGTGACAATGGCGGCGGCAACGGTGGTGGTGGCGGTGGCGGCGGTGGTGGCGGTGGTGGCTACGATAACGGCGGCGGTGGCGGCGGTGGTGATAATGGTAACGGAGATGATAACGGCAATGGAAATGGAGATAATGACGATATAGACTTGGAAGGATGTACAGATCCACTATATGAAGAATATAATCAATTTGCTACTATAGATGATGGAAGTTGCTTGACTTTAGCAACTAATTATGGTTGTACAGATGAGAGCGCCGATAATTGGGATCCAGTAGCAACTATAGATGATGGAGGTTGTCTTTACAATTGTGGTTGTACAGATCCAGATAGATGGGGTTATGACCCAGACGCTGATTATTGTGGTCCTGGTTCATATACAAACGGCTTACCCGATAACAATTTTTGCGGTGGGTTTTATGGGCAAAATGTAAATGCAATACCAGGAATAAACTGTGAATTTGTATATTTTAATTGTAACGAACCTTATACTGGTGGAGCGACTACATTACCTCAGTGGAATCAGCATCTTTGTAATCCAGCTTCACCTCATACAAGTTTAAATTTCCAAGGTATTAACGCAACAACTGGTCAGTTTGCTAACACAACTACTATAGAACAAGGATTTACACAATCGCCAGTATACGGTGGACAAGGAGGCACTTGGTACGGGCCTTGTGATGGCACTGCTGCTGACAATCCTGATTGTGGTGGTGGGGGAACTGAACATTGGGGTGTTTGTAGTGATTTTGGAGATACAACTTACTGGGGTAATGGACCTTGGAATGGTAATTACTGGGAGCATCCAAATCATCCAAATATAGAGGTACTTGGCTGGACTGCTAACGGTCCAAATTATTGTGGAGAATTTGGTAATTGGGATCTATGCACTCCAGATTATCCTGGTTATAATATGTAAACTAAAAATTAAAAAAATGTCAAACGGATATGGATCATCATCAAGCTCGCCAAGCGCTAGAATTTTAAGTACATCAACAAGCAGTGGGTTAAATGGAAAAAATATAAATAATTTTTCTATAGATACTAGTAGCATGCCAGCTACGGCTATAATAAGAGGTTTTACTGTTTCTGGATTGCCTAAATCTAAGTTTAAAATTATTGTTTTACAAAATCCTGCTAGTTCTTCAGACCAAACCAAATATTACAATTGGAAAGAAAAATCTTTTACTGCTGGTCATAATTCTTTGCACAATGATTTAATAGCATTGCTTACCGGTAACACGTATAGAAATAATATTACATTTCCCTCTGGAGCTGGAGAGTTTGTTATTAAACTAATATCAATTGACAATAATGAAAAGCCTAATATTATAACTAAAAATATATCAAAAGTTGGAACTGATACTACTGTTACTTTCGCGCCAGCATCTGCATCAAGTGATAATTATACAACAGTTGCAGATTTAACAGCGGCAGCTCAGCCAACAGCAACTTCAGTAGGGGCTGTAAATTCTAATGCTGATGTAGAGTTTAATTGGGATGTAATAAACCGTTCGCACGCTGACTTTGGGTTTGGATTAAGATTAACTGGTGATTTTAAAAGAATTAATGATAAGTTTTGGTATTTTGAAACAACAGAAAATGTAGCTAATAACATATTAGGCGATGGAGAAGACAATACTGAAGTTACAGTTGCTTCTACGGCAGATTTATGTGTTGGAATGGAACTAACATATCATAAATCCACTACAGTGCCAACTAATAAAGCTGGTAGCGCTGTTGGAACTACAACAATAAAAAGTATTAGCACGGAGACTGATAGTAGTGGTAATTTTACTATTACTTTTTCTCAACGCGTTGCATTTGAAAATGGTGAAACAATGACATTTAGAGCTTATGGCAAGGAGCTTATAAAAAATGCTATTGATTTAAATTTAGAATTTGTGTTATATCCAAAAGTAACACCTACTACGCTTACTAAAACAGTTAGAGCAAATGTAAGTAGTAGCACATCTGTAACGCTAACTGACACTTTAGGTTTAGCCGGTGGTAATCATGTTACATACAAAGGTCTTGGTGTAAATAACGCTAGTGCTAACGCAGTAACATCAGTTACACAAGACTTTGATGGAAGTGACACGGACGGTGTGGCAGTTGTTCAATCAGCTCAAACTTTATCAGCTGGTACTAAATTAACTTTTAAAGGCTGTCATAAAATAATAAATTTTACTGGTATTCTTAAAATCAAACAATTTCCAGCGGCTAATAAAACAGTATATTTAGATTTAGATAAATTAATAACCGTAGGTACAAACGCTTAAACAATAAATTATGGCACTTTTTCAAATAGATTTTGATTACACTATTGACAACTCTATAAGCATTGGTGACGTTGCTTATTATTGTAACACTACGCCTGACGGAATGTGTATAGAAGATCCACAAAAAATTGGTACAATAACCGGTTATGGAACACATCATATAGTTGTAGACACTACTATCGCAGCTAGTATTACAATTGGAGCATTTATATTTTTTTCAAAACCTATACAAGTAGAGGAAACTAGTTTGAAAGGATATTACGCTGATGTAACATTTGAAAATAGTAAAACAACTCCAATAGAATTATTTGCTATTAGCTCAGAATTAGCCCTTAGTAGTAAATAAAGCGTAAAAAGTGTGACTATATAAGTACACTTAAATTAAATTAAATGAATAATAATGTAAATTTTCGATCCTTTAAAGAAGGGGATTACGAAACATGTGTTAAATGGTGGAAATGGTGGTGGAAGCGTACTGGAATGCCACCTGCAAAAAGATGTTTTTTACCGTCAGACAAAAGGTGCTTTGTAATAGAAAAAAATGGAATTCCAGTGGCTTGTTATTTTTTATATTTAGCAAAAGATCCATTTATAGTTGGTTATACAACATATTTAGTTTCTAATCCAAAATATAAAGAAAAAGATAGAAAAGATTTAATTAAACTTTTAATAAATAAAGTTACAGAAGAAGCAGAAAAAATTGGTTTATTTGCGTTATGGACCGTGTCTGGCGATAAGTTTTTATCAACAATACATAAAGATTTAAACTGGATGATGATTCATGAAGACCACTTGTTTATAAAGTTTTTATCAAAAAACTTTACTGGATCAAATAAAATATCAATTAAAGATTTAATTCGTTTGCAAAACGAAGGTAATATAGAATAAACAATTAAAAAAATAAATTATGAGTAAAGGAGGTAGCGCTGGTGCTGCGCAAACAGCTGTTATGCAGGACATGCAAGATCTTGCTGAAGAGCAGTTTCAGTATTATCAGCAGCAACAAGCGCAACAGCAACAAGCGGTTGATCAACAAATGCAAGAGTATGCAAGTTTTGAGTTTGAAAATCCCTATGCTGCAGCTGAAAATCCGTTTGCCAATATTCAAACTGAATTTGATAGTATAGCCGCTGGTATGACTAACGTTGCTGGTGGTATGACTAATTACGCCGCTGGAGCTCAAAATGTTTATGCTGGTGCTGAAAACGTTTATGCAGGCGCTCAAAATGTTTATGCCGGTGCACAAAGCCAATTTGAAGGCATGGAAAATATTTATGGTGGTTTAGAAAATCAGTTTGAAGGCATGGAAAATCGTTTTGAAGATATGACTGTAGACATGCGTGCCGCAGATTTTCAAGCGCAACAAGGGCGGCAACAGAGAGCTAATATAATGCAAGGTTTAAGAGGGGCTGCTGGTAGTAGTGGTGTTGCAGGGTTAGCTCAAGCAATGGCAAGTCAAGGGGCCTTACAATCACAGCAAATTGCCGCTGGTATAGGGCAGCAAGAAAGACAAAATCAAATGCTAGCTGCTCAAGAAGGCGCTAGAATAGATCAAATGCAAAGAGGTGAGTCTGCTAGATTAGCAACACAGGCCGCTGGCGGTGGTATGAGCATACAACAAGCAGAAAGAGCTGGCAGAGCACAAACTCAGCAAATGACAATGGCTGGTGCGGCAGAGCAACAAGCAATGCAATTATCTGGGGCAGCTCAACAACAACAAATGATATTAGGTGGCGCTTCAGAGCAACAACAATTACAAATGCAAGGCGCGGCCGCTTTACAAGGTTATCAATTTTCCGGTGCTTCACAATTACAAGGTTTACAATTTCAAGGAGAGCAGTTTGCGCAACAAATGGGTATAGCACAAACAAATTTAATGGCGCAAGGAGATTGGCAGACCGCTATGACAATAATGGGAGGTAATGCAATGTTGCAGCAGGCGCAGTTTGGACAACTAGGAACTATGTTAGGAATTGAAGCTGGTGGTTTAGCTGGTGCTAACGCGGCTTTGTCTAGCGCTATGGGTAATCAAATGAGTGCAATGGGTATGCAAGCGCAAATGTATGGATCACAATCTCAAGCTAGTTCAGGCTTGTGGGGAGCTGTTGCAGGTGCAGCCGCTGTAAAATACTCATTTTTGTGTATACCTAAAGGGGTGAAAATTGATTGTGTAAACAAAGCGATTGCAATAGAAAATATTAAACCCGGTGATGTTGTTATAGGTTACAGCGGTAAGCCAGTAAAAGTGTTACAAAAACATGAGTATTTAGAAGATCCTACGGAAAAAAGGTTTTATAAAGTTAAATTTAATAATGGATCCGTTGTAGATGTTTGTGATATGCACAAAATAAATGGTATTGCATCGAAGGATATAATTGAAGATGTTGCTGAAAAACAAGTCTATGATGGTGTTGAGTTTAGTTATGATTTACTAACAGAAGATTTAGGATATAGAATAGATGGTATACCCGTTAACAGTATGATTGAAGAAATGGCAACTGTAATTGCTAATAAAATAAAAAATAAATAATATGGCAAATAGTTTATGGAACACGGCGGATAGCACTTTAGTAGGAGCATTTACAAAAGCTGGGCTAGCATCAGCGCCACAAGATTATTTTAGACAGTTTCAAGCCGCGGCTCAAAGTTATGACGCAACGGTAAAAGCATCTGCTGAAATGTGGGCAAACATTATTAACGCCGGCGTTGATATGTATGGCACTTATAAGGCTAGAAAAGCAGCTGCTGAAGCTGGCCAAATGAAAGGACCTGATTTTTCAGATTTTCATAACAAAGCAAAAGAACTTAGAGCTGAAGAAGCTACTCTTTCTAATATAGATCCTGCGGATTTATCACTTGAGCAGAAACAAAGATTAAAAAAAATTTCACAAGAGCGAACTTCAATGACTTCTTTTGCAGAATCAGCAATAGCAAACACACCGGCTTTTCAAAGTATAATGGAAAAGAATGATGAAAAAGCAACTAGACCATATGATATGGAAAGAGCTTTAACTTATCAAGCGTTTTTACAGGGCACTGGACCAACTGAGCGAGGTAATTATATTAGACCTGAAGAAGATGAAAATGGAATGTGGGGATTCACAATGTATCACGATCCTAAAGCTGTAACGGCAGAAAATATAATACCATTAGGAATTGTAAATCCTAATGAAATAGGTAAAAAAGTATCTTTTGGCAAAGACGATGTGTATACAGAAACTACAGGTGATGATCTTTCTGGACCTAAAGAAAGAAAATATGCCGACTTAGATGAGCGTGGTGGAGAACCTATATTAGGTATGAATGGTGAAAAAATAAGATTTAATATTAGTGATCTTAGAAAAAGCATAATACCGGTAGACGAAGGTAGAAAACTACAACAAGCGGAGGATGCTAGAATAGGAACTCTTGCGGGTTTTGGAATTAATTCTCCAACTTTAAGCCCGAAAGAAGGAAAAAGACTTGAAGATAGCATTGATGATTTAATTAAAAATTTTGGTAAGCAAGCTTGGTATACACCTAGCCTTTACTCTTCAAATAGAGATGGTAACTCAATGTCTTTTTTTGGTGAAATGGTAGGTATTGATAATAGTGGTACACCAACGCAAACGGTTGCTTCTGCAAAAGCGTTTGGTGCTTTATCAGCGGTTTTACCAAAAGATGAAAATGGGAATTTAATTCCAAAAGGTGTTATAAGTGGCGTTAAAGATGTTGGATCACCTGGTATTAATTTTGAAGATTTTCAAACTCCAGAAAATTATTTAAGATTAACACAAGCAATGTTTAATCCTGGCGATCCAAACTATAGCGAGGCAGAAACTAATAAAATATTTAGAGAGTACAAATTACAACAAGTTAAAGGAGAGGTAGCAAGTATGTGGAATAAAAGCCCTAGAAATCCTGATAATCAGACAAACGTTATAAACGAACGTCCTGATAACGATGGGTTTGTAGCTATGAAAAAAGCAACAAACGCAGATATGTTTCAAAACGGTAATGGTGCTTACATGTCACCAGCAAAACTATCAGCATGGGAAAATATTGGTAAAGCATTAGTGCAAAGAGCAAATATGGGTAAAGGTAAAAACATGTTCTCTTGGGACAAAGACAAGCAATCTTATTTTCACGCAACGCATGGTGTTGCTCCTAATAAAGCTTCGTTATTTGCAATGATAAATTTTATAGATACTGGAGAAGAAGATGTGTTAACAACCACTTTTAAACAAAACCCTTTTTATAAACAAATACCTGATTGGGATGGAAGTATGTATTTAGATAATAACACGGAAAAAGTAGTGGATGGAGATGGTGAACCTTTTTGGAAGTTTTGGAAATAATAAATTAAATAAATAATATGCCAGATTATTCAAATATTTTTAATTCTTTTATTAATAAAGAAGAAGACGAGTCTAAAGAAAAAAATCTTTATGACAACGTGTTTGATTCTTTTACGTCTAATGAAAAAGACAAAACTGTTACGCAGCCAGTTGATATAAATCTAGGTGAGACAGAGGAGCCAAGTAGATTTGATAAATGGGCTACAAAAGTTAGAAAATATACGCCTAACTTTTTATTAACAGAAAGAGAAAAAGCATTAAAAGGAAACGCAAAGACTGAAGAAATAAAAATAGAAAAAGAAAGAGTTTCGTCTTATGATTTTGTTAATGATAAAAACACTTTTACTAATTTTTTAAAAGGAACAAAAGAAAATAATTTTGAAGATGGATTTTTATCTGATGAAGAAAGTTTAAAATCAAAACTAGGAACAGATAACTTAGCGGCTATAAATTTAAAACAAGATTTAGGTGATTTAACTAAAGTTATTAGAAAAGATTTAGGTATAGCTGGTGGGTTTGGTACGGATACTAGAACACAATATCCTAATTTAACTAACGAAGATATAGACAGTATAATTAAAAATGAATTTTACAATAAAGTAAAAGATCAAAAATTAGATATTGCTGATAGACAAATAAGTATTTCTAGTCAAGATATAATAGATAGTGGTGGTGATATCGGAGATGAGGTAGGTAAATTTGAAAAATTAGATATAGAATCTTTTAACAACCCAATAGAAAGACAGCTAGGCGCTATAAACAAGCAATTAAGAGAGGAAGAATTAGCTCCAGAAAAAATAAAACAATTAACTGATAGACAACAACAATTAGTAAATGAACTTAATAAGCCTCAGAAAATAATTGGTAGACAAGGTCAAATTATAGAAGTTAAAAACAAAGATAAATTTAAGTTTTTTTACAACCCTGTTACAGGTAAAAGCTCTGGAGAAGAAACGGAAGAAACTATTGATAATACTGATAGAACACAAACTTATATAACAGAGTATTCTACAACTCAAGAAAAGTTAGAAGATTATTATAGTGATAATATTTTACAAAGCTTAGGTCACAAAAAAGAAGGTGAAAAAACTTATGATATTAAAGTAGGTAACAAAGCTTTTTCTGGTATATTAAGAAACATGGGTTATAAAGACGAAAAAGGTGTTTATAAAGATATATCTATTTCTGACATGGCTAGGTTTGCTCATTTATTTGATGACGAAGGCATGGGAAGTGGTAAAAAGTTTATGGCTGAAAACCAAATAGAAGCCGTTAATACAGATGATTTTACTACACCAGAAGAGTTTGCTGATTATTTATTAGTACATCAAGAACAAGGTAGAGATATTGCGGCTAAAAGATCTGCTTTAAAAGAAGTTTATATTCTTAATAAAGATATTACATCTATTAAAAAGAAACCTATACAAAGACACTTTGAGGCTGCTTCAGAGCAAATTTTGGGTCAAGAAGCTACAGAATCTAATTTTGGATATTCTAATAGAAAAATATTAGATAATATTGAGGAAATGACAGCTGATGCTAATATACCACTAGATGAAGATCAAAAAAAGCATTTAGAAAGAAGCTTAGGTGAAGAGATAAACGAAGGTGTTGGTGGCTCTTATGGCGTGTTAGCCGCACTTGTTGGCGCTGGTAAAATACAAGGCGCTGTTCTTGGTGTTACTAGATTAGGAAAATTTATGTCAACACTAGCGACCCCTAGATATGTTAAAAACGGTAAAATAGTAAGTCAATCAAAACTAGTTAAACAAGCGGCAAAAGAAGGTAAAGTTTTTGATGATTTAGCTGCTGAATATCAAAAAATAGGGCCCTCTATGATGAATAAGTTTACCGGTTTAGTTTTAACTGGAACTATGGAGGAGGTTAAAATGCAAGCTGTAGGATTTGATCCTGGTGTTGGTGCTGGTTTTATGCTTGGCGCTAAAGCTTTACCTTTTAAATTTAATACTAAATACAATCAATTAAATACGCTTTTAGATTATCAAGTTAAAAAAGCCCCAGCTTTCGTGCTAGGTACTAATTTTGGTGAACTAACTAAAGGTGCTATTGAAGATATAGCTAACGAAAGAGAATATTCTTCGTTTTTAGAAGAGCATTATGGTGATTTAAGCAAGTTTGCTAGAAAAACTTTAGTTGATTATATTTTGGGTGGTATATTTGCCAGTACTCATTTAAAAAGAGCTGATATAAAAAGAACTCAAGATATTGCTAGAACAAAAAACGAAGCAATGTCTGAAATGATTAAAGGTTACGAGCAAGGAAACATGGAGCACGTGGCTAAGTATCAAGAGGTTTATTCTGCCTCTAAAAACAGGTTAGATGCTATGGATAAAATAGAGCTTTATACTAACCCAGCTACTGCTAGAAAAGCATATGAAAAACAATTAAAACCTCTTGTTGATGCTTTTAAAGCTAAAGGTAAAGATTTACAAGTTGAAATAACCTCAGAAGAGTTAGTTGATGGTAGAAACGCTGAATATGTTAGAGCACAAGGCGGTAAACCTGGTAAAATAAGAATAAATACTAAAAAAGCAAAACCTGGTTTAGTTCCTCACGAAGCTGTTCACGCTACATTTGATTTGTTATTTGAAGGTAACGCTACTGTAAAAGCGAAGTTTTTAAATAATATTAAAAACGTAACTAAAAATTTAAAGTTAGAAAGTGGTGAAAGTTTATACGATGCTATTTTAAGAGAAAAATCTATTAAGGATGTAGAAAAGGTTGAAGAGATGTTTGCTTATACTACAGAGTTTTTATCAAGAGCAGAAAACTATACTCAATTTGTATCTAACAATGCGTTTAGTAATATTAGAAATACTATAGAAGGTTTTGCTGAACGACAAGGTATTAGTAAACCAGAATTAAAAACACAACAACAATTAGTAAACTTTTTAGGACGTTACGTTGAGACTATACAAAAAGGCTATAATCCAATTAAACAACTAGAAAGATTTAATGAAATTATAGATATTAGCGAAGCATCGGTAAAAAACCAAAAACAAAAATCGGTTGGTGCTAGAGATTTAAAAGCTGACAAAGCTAAATTAGTAGAACAAAACCTTGAGCTTGGTAAAAATAAGCCAGAAGGTTGGAGGGAAAAAATGGACAAAAATGTTACTAAAATAAAAGATATAAATAAAAATATTGAAATATCTGAAAGTAACGCTAAAGAAATAGTTAAATACAAGGAGGCGGTTAAAAAAGAAGCTGAAATGAAAGAAAAGCCAGAGGGCTTTGTTAATCCAGCTAAAGAAAGAGCAACAAGGGCATTAAAAGAAAATAATATAGGTATATTAAATAGTTTTGTAAATAATCAATATAAAGATGTGCCTGGTTCTACTTTAACAAAACGTGATTTTAAAGAGTATGTAGAAAACAATGAGTTTTTAAAAATACTTAATAGTTATAAAGATTTTGATGTTCCGTTTGGTGCTTACTTAAAACAAAACCTTAATTTTAGAATGGGTAATATTTTAAAGGCACTAGGTGTTAATCTTGACGCTCAAATTAAAACTGTTTCTATTGACTCTCCAGAGGCTTTGCAATTAGAAGCAAAAGGAGAAACTAGTTTTAGAAACGAAGCGGCTGGAGGATCAAAAGGTATAGAGCTTATATATGAATTACCAGTTAAACAAGAAACTATAGATAATATAAGAAAAAAAGTAGAAGAGTTAGATTTAGAATCTCTTGATTACCTAACATTAAAAGACCAAGCCTCAGAAGCTACTAAAGAAATGTTTGGAAAATCTACAAAGGCTAAGGCTCAGTTTATAGCTGACAACTGGAAAACCATATATGATTTATTGCCTAAAAACTTAACAGAAACAACTGGTACTGCAACTGGTATTGAAAACAGTTTAATGACTAGAAAAATGCCAGATGGTACAATGAAAAATGTTTTTTACAAAGGTGAAGGTGAAACCGTTAAAATGAAAGATACCGGTGCTAAAACAGGAACAGAACTTCAACCTAAAATAAAAATGGGTAAAGAGGCGTTTTTGAAAGAATTAGGTATTGTAGAAAACTTAGATGGTAGTATTGATATATCTGGAATGAACGTAAAAGTAGATAGAGGTATAACTACATCTGTATTACCGGCTTTAATAAATCAAACAGGTAAAGCTATAACAAATCAAATAGCGAGAGGTACAACTACAAATGCAAATCTTATTAATAGATTAGGATCTGGTAAATCAGACGCTTTAGCAAGTACAGAGCTGTTAACTCGTTTTAACGAAAAATTT
>Ga0098043_1000317_pt1 | contig 16706 bp, 19 predicted proteins | sample 9B_taG_FD_92581 | JGI IMG/M metagenome (GOLD analysis project Ga0098043, IMG submission 92581) | Marine viral communities from the Subarctic Pacific Ocean - 9B_ETSP_OMZ_AT15188_CsCl metaG | ecosystem: Environmental > Aquatic > Marine > Oceanic | place: Subarctic Pacific Ocean | collected 2015-01-10 | reverse complement strand
TTGCGCGGTGTTGTTGGGCTTGTAGCCATGCTCTCGGAAACCAAGGACTGGCGACAGCCTCGGTTGAGACATCTCCGAATTGTTGGTAGACGCATTCGTCTGTTGTGATGGTGATGGTTGGCTTGTCGCTCATTCGCTCGCCTCCTGTGTTTCTCAGACAATGCAGAAGTCCGCGCAGTCGCCCTCATTGTGCATTTTTTTGATTTCGTCCAACCATGCATTTATGGCTTTCATCACTATGGTGTAGCAGGAATCGCTCATTCGCTCGCCTCCTTGATGGGGACTTCAAGGATGAAGGGCATACGGTAAACAGCACTTGCGAGTTCCTCCGCCCAATGTGCTTCGGCTTCTTTGCGTGTGCTGAAACCGTATTCACTTCGGATGTATGAAGTTGTTGTGGTGGGAGATTCGCTACAAAGAAAGAAGACTTTCTTCTCCTGTGCCGCGAGGTAGTTGGCGAGGTATTCCTCGGCATGCTCTTTGGATTCAAAATAAAGCGCGTCTGTTTCGTGAGGGAAGTTGAGTCGTTGAGCGATGTGTTGAGCGGTGTAGCGGATGGGGTAAATGATTGGCGCGATGGCATTTCCTTCCCACTCAAAGGTCTTTTTTGATAGGATTAAACACCAAACCGTAATTGTTGGCTTGTCGCTCATTCGCTCGCCTCCGTTGGTTCAAAGCCGAAGTCAATGCAGGGTTGAGCCTTGACCTTCGTGGTGGTGGGAATGTAGGGTGGCGCGTCGCTGTGTTCAGTCGGCTCAAAGCCGAGGGTTGATTGAAGGAAGTTATCATACGCGCGAGCCTGTTGTGTGAAGAGACCCATCCAATGATTGAGTTGGTCTTGAGGGTGCTTCATGTGCAGGGGGAGTGCGTCGTAGCGAGACCGAATGGTGGCAATCTCTTCGTGGATGGCGAGTTCGGAATCACTTGGCGTGAACTTCCAAGCACCGAAGTCCTTGGTGACAGGTGCAGGTCGCGCGGCGTAGCCTTGGTTGTAGTGGATGCTGAAGGTAGGTGCGATACTCATTCGCTCACCTCGCAATCAATGTTCACCATTGGATTGTTCATAGCATGCGCGATGTCCTCTTTCGTTCGGTTAGTCATGCGCTTGTAGCGCATGGTTCCACACACGGTGCAGGTGAAGCAAACGGAGATGACCGTGTCGGGGAAGAAGTTGGGCAGTTTTTGGTTGTCGGTGTGGACAAACTTACACTTCATCATTCTTCCTCATCCTCCGGTCCAAGGAGAACACCGTAGTCATCGGGTTCTTCTGCGGCGAGTCTGTCTGCTTCTGCTTGCATCATGGTTGCACCTTCGTCTGCAAGCAAGTCGTTGTGTGCATTGACGATGTCAAGGACGGGAACCGGTTTGTGAAAGGCCCAATGGTAGCCATCAAGCATAACCTCCGCGATGTCTTCGGGAGACGAGTCCTGCATCCACCATAGGAACCGGCACGCTGAAAGAGATTCATCGTTGGAAAGAAGAACATCGTTCTTGTCCTTGAGGTAGCGCAAGAGACATCCGTGTTCCATCATGTATTGGTCGTTCGCTTGATGTTCATTGCTCATTCTTCCTCACCTCGCGAGTCGTATGAGTCGGGGTTGTGAAGTGCATTGTGCTTGTGCCATGCTTCCAAATCAGCATCGGTCATGCACGCATCGCACACCATTCCTGCTTCGGGAACGAGGTAGTCTTCTGTTGCGTCTGCGTCACAGCGAATGCAGTCAAGAGATGGTGCAGTCAGCGCAAAGGTCGCATCGGAGCGGGCTTTGACTTCAGCCATCATCTCTTCGTGTGCTTTCGTTTTGGCTTCTGCTTCACGCATCAGTCGTGCCTTGCGGAAAGAGACGCGGCGGTGTTTCGGGTTGCGGGGCTTCTTGGGTTGGGGGTTTTCGTTTTCGTTTTTCATTTCAATTCTCTCCTTGAGATTGTTGGAATAGATTTGAAGCACGGTGTTGAAAGCGTGCGTCATTGTTTCACCTCATGTCCGGGGTGGGTTTCTCCCTGCTGAACAGGGCCGATGAGAAGGACGCACCATTCTTTTTGGTGCTTCGTTGTTGGACCAGCGCGACCCAAAATGAGAGGGTCTCTCCTCAAGAACTTGATGAGTTGTTGAAGGCATGGCATTTGCGGATGACGGAAGACACGATTCGGACCATACTTGCGGACCCAAGAAGGAGGGTTGTAGTCCACCAACATATCCAGCAAGGTTCGCGCCGTGTAGAATGTGTTGGGTTCTACCATGTCATGGATGTAAGAAAGGTAGGTGTCGGCTTTGGTCTTGCCGCGCTTGGGATGTTGATGAGTCATTCGTTCACCTCCAAGGCAGATTTGTAATCGTCGTAGAAGTTCATCGCGTCAGCCATCAATGCGATGGTGTAGCGTTTGATTGTTGAATCGTCCAAGGCTTGCACGACACATTTCTGTGCGTGTCCGTGGGAACACTTGAACTCCGTCGAGATGAACGAAGTGTGTTGGTAGATGACCGAAGAACGAAGAGCGCGGTCGCTTGCTTTCGCTGGTTGGTTGACGATGTCGTGAAGAGCCTTGACAGTCTTTCGCTGGCTGTTCATGGAAGCATTCCCGTAGGAACCCTCAATGAAGAGTCGGAAGAGGCGACGCATGATGTGGTCGTTGTCGTCAACGATGTCGCGCTTGGTCAAAGCGTGGGTGATGTCTTGCTTGATGCTCATTGAGATTCCTCCTCAAGTCTACCGCGCATGTAGTGCATGGTGATGGTGTAGGTGCGAGCCTCGGCGATGATGCCGTGGGCCAAAGCATGCAATCGTTCTTGACCTCGGCCACGGATTGCACCCTTGATGAGGTTCGCGGTTTTGAGATGACGCAGGAGGTATTGGTGATGGTCGGAGTCGCGTTCTTTTTCTGCGTCCTTTCGGTTGTAGAAGTAGCGCGAGTCGTAGACGATACCTTGCTGGGTGATGGTGAGTTTGTAAATCGTTCGGCTCATTCTTCTTCACCTCGTGGGTTGGCGATGGAATCAATGCGGTTGCCGGTGAGGTTGGTGATGCTGATGTGGGTGTAGCGAGGTTCAATGTCCTCAACAAGAACGCCGAGAGCCTCCATGATTTCTTCGCGCCACATCAAGACCAGCAAAACTGAGAGGTCAAGTTGCAGGTAGCATGATTCCTTCTCACCTTCTTTCGCGAAGTAAACATCGTTGCGGAAGGCAAAATCGGGTGCTGGCGGGAGGTTGGGAATCATGTGCTTCATCCACTCGCGAAACTCCCTGTTGGACATGCCGCTTCGCTTCTGCAAAGGCTTGAGGTCGCGGGACGAAAGGACGGTCATGTGTGGTTGAGCGATGGCGTTGTGGCCGCGGCGCGACTTGCAGACCTCTTGGAGTTGTCGGACTTGGTCTTCTTGAGGGTGTCCGTTGAGAACATCCGTGAGGATGAGGGAACCTTGAATGATGAGACTCATTCTTCTTCACCTCGTGCGGCGTTGACGGTGGGGTTTTTGTCGTTGGGGTTGGCCTTAGCGTGAGCCTTGAGGCGTTCCCGGAGAGAGAGACGGGAGGTCTTGGCGGGTGGGTGCCAGTGGTTGCGGTGTTCAGTCATTCGGATGCCTCCTTGTTGTGGTTCGCGATGAAATCGTCTCGCTCTTCTGCCGTAGCAAAGAAGCGTGCGTAGAGTCGTCCGTTTGGTTTGTCGCTGTTCAAAGCGTGGGCCAAGTCAGCGAGGCCGAAGCGAGCGAATGAACCGCTTGCAACAGCCCATTTTGGGTTGATGATGATGGCTTCATAGAACAGCGCGGTTCCATTGTTGAGATAATGAATGGTGGTCATTCGGATTCCTCCTTCGCGTTGGGGTTCACCTTCTTCCAAAGGCCGTTGCCTGTGTGCTGGTAGAACTCCGCTGATGGGAAACCCCATTGGTTCAGTCTCTCGGCTGGGACTTGTGCCCCACCGGTTGTCATGTGCATGTTCATGTTGTTTGTTATCATGTTTTCATCTCCGTTGTTTCTTCGGGGAATAGTTCGGGGAAGTCATCGTCATCGTCATCGGGGTCGGGGAAGTCATCGTCCTCAACATGCTGGTCTGCCGTGTCGTTGTCGTTGTTCCAAGGGATGCCCTCTGCACCTGCTTCAAGCAGGGCAAGGTTGGTGATACGAACATTGTCGTAGGGAATGCCTGTTTCTTTCATGACATTGTAGAAGCATCGCTCATCCCCGCTTCCGTATTCTGTCGGAAGGTTGAGGATGAACATGTAAATGTCCTTGTGCTTGTTGCCGCGAAACACACGGCCAATGGTTTGAATGCGCTTGCCAACCTCGTTTGCGCCGGTCAGCATGATGATGGCATCCATGTTGGGAATGTCCACGCCTTCTTTGAGGGACTTGCAGGTGAGCAGGGTGTCGGTTGCGGACTCGGCCCATGCGTTAAACTCACTGCTTGCGTTGTTGTTGTATTCCTTGAGGCGACAAACGAAGTCTTCGGTGGCGAGTTCGGGGTAGACGCTCATGATAGCGGGAGTCAGTTTGATGCCACTGTGATAGACGCGAGGATTGAGAGCCTCGTCTTTGCACAATTGGTTGAGTCGTTCAATGCCGAGGATGCTTTCATGGAAATAGGCATCCTTCTTGCCGAGTCGGTTCCTCATCAGTGCCCGACTGATGTCGTAGCGTTGATTGACTTCGTTCTCGGCACGCTTTACTTCCATGCACTTGTGCTTGTAGACCGCAACGGTCTTTGCAATCTCCGCACCGACTTCATTCTTGTTCGTATTGATTCGGTCAAAAATGTCGTAAGGGTTTCCGTTGCCGCTGTCCATCAGCAACTTCTCAGCCCGCTTGCGCAAAGTGGTTCGTTGCTTGATGAGGTCAAGGATTTCCATCTCTTCTGCTTCGGTTGCCTTGACCACGACATAGTGAAAGGTAAAGTTGAGTGCCGCTTCTTTGCCCAGCGTCTTGACACGACCGTCAATGAGACCCAATTTGTAGGTAGACTTTGTCCCCATGATGTTGCGGATGTCCACAGCATCACCACGCTTTGGCGTAGCGGAGAGCAGGAGGCATGAGTCTCCTTGGAAGTCCTCAAACAATTCGGAGGTTCGTTCGGCACCAACATACTGCGCTTCATCACAGACGATGAGCAACTTTGTGTTGGGGTCGCTGATGAATGGATTGGCCTTGACTTTCTCAAGGCTTTGATAGGTTGAAACATACGCGAACTTGTTGAGAAGGTGGTCGGTCTTGAAGTCGGAGGAGACAGACGCAACAGGGAATCGCTGAACGATGCAGTGGTTGCGCCATTGCAGAACCAACTTCTTCGTTGGCACAAGGATGAGAACCTTGGCGTTGTCGCCATGCAAGACACGCCAACCAGCGGCGCAATACATAGCACCTCTTGACTTGCCGAGACCAGTTGCTACATCAGCAAGGACTCGCTCATCAGCGAGCCACTGATTGTAGAGTTCAACCTGCCATTCGTAAGCAGATTTTTCAATCCGCTCGGCTGTCAGTGCGTATCGGTGGGAGGGAGGAGTATGCCAATCAGTGATGTTCGTTTCGGTCATGTTGTCACCATAGTTTTGTCAAGATTATATATTTATTATGATAAGAATAATAGTTACTATTCTTATCATAATGAAATGAGATTCTTGAGAATAGGAAGCGGGAGTCAGCCTCACAATCCACCGCGCTCCCTGCCTGTCGGGAGTCCCTTGTGGGTTGTTGGAGAGGCTGACCCCCTAAGCAGGGAGACGCAACACAGAATCACACTGTGCATTGAGCGTCAAGCAATCGTCATGGGAGACGATACTCAATGAGGTGAAAAAGAAACACCGCATGAGAAGCGGTGGATGATATGTCAAGACGGTGAGGAATCGTGCGTGCTTGACACAGCATGGAAAGTTTGTGGATTAGCGCACCGCTGGGTGGGATGTCACTCATCAGCACATCTCCGCCCCGCAGGACAGGATGACTGAAAGTCCGCAATCAACAAGAGGCCGAAGCGTCCCTGTGCTGATGAGTGACACCCCGAAGCGGGGCAGAGAATGTGAATGCCCAACCATACGGTCGGCGTGAACCCCTGTTTTGCGGGGAAGAGCGCAAATGAACAGGCGTTCATTGGAGCGAAGCAAAAAAGGGGTGGGAGCCGACCCGCCGACAAACCCAGCGGCGGGACGGCCCCCGGTGTGGGGGTGGTGAGGCCCCCGGTGAACCATGCCAATTTGATGCATGGTGAGGGTGGGAGGGTGGTCGGCGTTATCGGTGGCCGTTCAACGGTGCGCTGGGCACGGGACGGGGTGTGAGAGAGCCGCTTAGCGGCTAAGAGGGGGTATCAAAGACCGGCGAGGCGTTGCAGTCGGCTGGAAGCCTTGGTAGGCTTGACACGGACGACGGTTTCTTCCATCGGCAAGTCAAAACCAGCCTTGCGAACGACTCGCTTGACCTCGGTGAAGTCAGCGATGGCGTCAGCAATGGCGTCATCCACGAAAGCAGAGGCCAAGGCTTCACGGTCAGCAGGCGACAAGAAACCACGGAGGTCCATGTCGTGCCGAGCGATGTTAGCGGCAACCACAACAGCGCAAGCCACAAGACCAGCGTCGTAGCGGAAGTCGTCGGTGATGGCGGAGCAGTCGGAGAGCCAAACGGTCTCATTCTTCTGCTTGCCGTCAGCGTCAAAGACACGGCCAGCGGAATCAAAGAAGCCGAGGAGGTTCATGCCAACCCGGTTCATCCAACGGTTCACGAAGTGCTGTCGGTCAGTCGGGGTGGACTTTTGACCAGCGTTCTTCATGAAGTTGAAAGAAGACACCTTGCCATTGGCGAAGCGGACGAACTTGCCGTCTGCTTGGGTGTTCTCCGAACCGGTGATGATTGCCTTCGCTCGGTCAACGATGTCGTCCTCAGTGGACAAAGCGTAGACGGTTGAAAGCGGGATGAAGTCGCCGGAGGCTTCAACGACAACGGTCTTGGGGGTCTCCGGGGTGGGGTCCTCAAAGTCGTCGTCAGCGTCAGCGTCAGCGTCCCCAAAGTCGTCGTCATCGGTGGCCGGGGCCAACCAGTTGACGAAGTCCCCGTAGTGGGCCGGGAAAGCGGAGTTCTTGAGAACCGGCTTGGACAGACGGCGGAAGACATTCCACAGGTCAAAGCAAGCAACGCAAACATGCTGTGCTTGGTTCTTGCTGAGGCCCGATGGCTTTCCGTTCTTCTTCACTTCAACGCTCTTGACAAGCGCCGGGTGGTTCTCGTGGGGCAGTTCCCTCAATGCCGCATCACGGATGATGAGGTGGAGAGGGGCGTCTCCGACGGTGGTTTCTCGCAGGTTGGCGAACGCTTCTTGACACTGCGCCGCCGTGGGTTTCTTGTTTTCGGCCTTGGCCACTGCTTGAAGAGCAGTGAGCAAGGGGTATCTTGCTTGTTTGGTTATCATGGTATGCACCACATACCCAGTCCATACTTTTGCTGGGCAAGGTTCACTGCATATACCGCGTCCATATATAAACCCCCCCGGCGATTTAGCGGGTTGCGTCTTACCTTCGCACCACTTGCCGCTAAGTATCGCAAGTGCGAAGCGCAACCGTATGGTTGGAGGAGCGCGAAGCGCGATGTTTCGCGGGACGACAACCCGCGCGAAATGTCGCGCAGTGTTGCGTTTAGCGGTGCTGTTGCTCATTAGCGCACGCCTGTTTTGCTTCGCGGTTAGCGGCGCAGGGCAACTTCGCGCTTCGCGTAGCCGGATTCGCGCTTCGCGCGAATCAATTTGCCCTGCTTAACCGCGTGCGAAATACAGACATTTTTTTCGTGGGGGCCAAAAAAAAATTCAGCAAATTTTAGCCGACCGCTACCTTCAAGGGCGCGACCGTCCTCCCCATTGACAATGGGTCGGTTCATTCGCATTGTCAAAGCGGACGAAGACGAGTCCGAAGAAGAGCGTGAAGCGCGCTTGGAAAGGCAAAAAGAAATGCAACAGGCGCAAGGCCAAGCGTTCCGAGACGCAAACCAAAACAAGAAACGCGTAATGACCGACGAAGCCCGCATTCGCATGGGTCGGATGGCTCTTAGTGATTATTTCAAAGAATTGCGCGACGACCCTCCAAGAGTCATTGATGAAGAGACGGGCGAAGAAAAGGTGGCAATAGATGATGCCGCGCTCTATGACAGTATCGTGTTCGCGAACAACATTCTGTTCGGCGAAAAATTCGGTTTGGACGAGAACGCGATGTATAACGCGCCCGTAGATGAAGAGGGCAACCCTGCAATTTCGCTGATGTCTATCCCCATTCTCACGCGACCTATTTTGAGTGCGCTTGAGGTATTCAAAAAGAAATTCCCTAATTTGCGAGAGCAAGAAGAAAAGCACATGAAAGAATTCGCGAAGGAAATGGGTAGGGACAGGTACTCGCTGGACAGGATGCGAAAGGACTTCCGCGTCCCCGACGACATCACGCGTTGGATTAACGACGCAAGCACCAACAAGCAAAAGAACGCGTTGCTGTCGTATTTCAAAGAAAAAACCAACCACCCCGTTCGCGAATCAACCATCCAAGACTTGGAGAAGTTGCCGGAATTGGTGCGCGTTCAACCGCGTCAGTTCATGGACACATCGGAGTTCATTGATGAAGCAAAAGAGGGTGCCGCGGAGCGTCGCCGAGCGTTGGGCGAGAAAGAAGCAGGTGAGTTGAAGCCGTCGCGAACCTTTAGGGACACAAAAACGCCAAGAGACTTCTACCAACAGGAAATTTTCCCAAGCATTGACATGGCATCTCGCGATGTTGCTGGTGGTCAAACCGATTTGATTCGCCGGTGGGAGAATAAAATTGAGGAAGTGCAGAAGACGGGTGGCACCGCTGGTGGCAAATACGGTGAGATTCCCGAAGCCGACGCAATCGCGCTGGTGCAAGAGGAATTGAATAAATACATGCGCGTCTTTTTGGGACAGCGCGCCATTGGCAGTGCAGGTCGTGGTGGTCGTTTCGGTCGTGCCGCAACAACCACACAAGCACCCAACATCGTGCCCCCGTCGTTCCACAAAGCCGCTCAAAACAAAGGCGTGCGTTTGACGCGACCTAACATGCCCGACAGAATGGGTAAATTCTTACTTACTCATCCGAAAGACCCGATGAATCATGAGAACCGTCAACTCATCGCTGACGACCCGCCCGAAAACGCCGAGGGCATGCACAGTGCGCTAAGACAATCGTTAGACACTGGCATGCTGTTTCAAGTCGCTGAACGCGCGGCAGGCCCCGAACGCGAAGCCGGTGTTGCCGAAGGAGTAGAAGGTCTCGCTGGTGAAGCAATTGAGCAACGAGCGGGAGAGGCCGGACGCGCTCTTGGTCAACAACAAACGCGTGGTCGCGAGAGTCGCTACGGTTTGGACCGTGAATTGGCATCTATCGGTATGACGCGAAGAAAGGACGCGGAAGGAAAGAGCGTGGGTGATTTGGTGCCCATGTCCGATGAGCGTAAAAAGAACATTGAGAGCAAAGAGTTGCAAGTCACGACCGACCCGCGTTTGTTTTCTTTGCAACTCGCTTACGAAAATGGCTATTTGGAAGGTGGTCAAGCGGAGTATTTGATTCATCGCGACGCCATTATGCGCGACCAAACAGGCAACTACGAGCCTACTTATTTCAGCGAAGACCCGAACCCCGATGACTTCCCCGACGACCACCCGTGGCGCAACCTTTCGCCTGCTGAAATGCGGAAGGAAGCGGACCGCGTCTTTCACCACATTCTCGGCGCAGGGCGCAGTCTTTTGCAATTCAAGGAGAATTTGATTGCAGAACACGGCATGGACCCCGAAGTGCTTGAGCAAATGGATTTACAGAACAGCGATTTGAGCAACTTGCACAACATTATGCAAAAGCAGGGTGCAGACCAAGAAGCCGAGTTGAACAGGCACGATGAAGAGTCGCGCGAAAAATACCGAGAGATTTTGGCCACAAACCCGAATCCGCAATTCCTCAACAGGCTGGCGCGCGATTTGAACGAAATGCGCGGACTCATGGAGAAGTTGCAAATTGACCCGATTGATATTGCCGAAATCGGAATGCAATTTGCGAAAGATGGCTTTACGATGAAGGGCTACAATCAAGGCTTTGTAAATGCCATCGGCAGAGTCGGTGGCGACATGAGCAAAGCACCGCTTTTGCGCGCTCTCTACTACATCAAGCGAATGAATGCATCCAATGCTCATTCGGCTCAACGCCTTGTGGAAGCGAGTGGGCAAGACGATGAAATTCGCGAGCATCAAGGTGGTGGCAAACAGATGGACGGAACCGTTGATTGTTTGGGGTGCCACCCTAAGCACTTCATGACGAGAGACAAAGAAGAATCCCGTTTGCACTCACCCGACGGTGTTTATGGCAATCAATCAGCGTTCCAACACCGTCGCGTGATGGTGCCGCAACTCAACACTTACTACGACGAATCAACCGGCGAAACGAAATTCATCAACATGTTCCCCACCGAAGGCAGTGATGATGTTTCACTGGCTGAAATCGCGCATCATGTTTTCGGCAAAGACATGCGCCTTGAAGAATACATTGAGAACCTGCGAAAGAAAGAAGGTTATATGGGTAAAGGTGGTTTGAAAGAACAAATCAAGAAAGACATACGCACCGCGGCTAAAAACCATGACCCGCATATTGAAGCGTTGGATTCGTTGTTTGGCCTGCAAATGAGAGATGAACTCATTCAGCCCATCGGCGGTGCAAAATCCTCTGCGGCCACACGAACAGCACTCGGACACATTTTCCCTTCTTCGCGCAAAAACGATGCGGCAATTGAGAAAGAGCGTGTTGACAATTTGACAACCGCGCAATTCAGCGGTCTCGTAGAAGCGTTGGACATTCTGCACGATGTTGAAGACGGGACCATCACGCGCTACAACGAAAAGAAAAAGCAAGAAGAGAAAATTCCTCTTAGCGAATTCAACAGCAAAGACGGCATCAAAAAATTCATTCAAGAGAATTACTCACCCGACGCCGCCGCCAAAAGGCAGGATGTTAGGCACGATTTGTATCAATCGTTGCGAAGAGCGATGCGTGATGGACGAGAAGAATACGAGCAAGAAATGGAGGCTTGGAACAAGGAATACGCGCGTCGCATTGAAAACGGCGATTTGACCAACAACGAAGAGGGTCAAGAAGCGGCTTACAGGTTGCGCGAACTCATCAAGAACAGGGCGTTTCAAAGCGTTCAAACACTGCTTAGTGACATTCACCACGGAGAAGTTGCTCTACATGATAGAGATTTAAAGAAAGGCCAACGAGAAGTTTCAGTAACTCGCGACATGGCTCGGTTGCACAACATCCGAAGCAACATGGATGTTGAGTTGCAAGACAGTGAAGGGAATTTAACATCGTATAGAATCGTAGACACCAAACCACCTCGTCGCGAAAAGGACGATTTCAAAGTGGTGTTTGACAAGCCCGTGCATAGCGATGAAATACATTCTATGAATTTGCCACAAGGCCATGTTGCGAGGAACAGGCTAAACAGTGGTCGGGTTTGGGCATTTGAAAAGCGCGCAAGAGAGGCTGTCAAGAACCCCGATTTCACCTACATGGATTTTGACGAATACTTCAAGCAGTTGGATAAAAAAATTCGCGGCCTTGAAGGAGAAAAGGACCTCTCGCGCTCACCGTTGTTTAACGAACGCAGAACTCAATCTGCTCTTGGCGGGCTAATGCAAGCCGTGCAATACACCGAGGGCAAAGAAGGGAAGAAAGGCAAAGTAAACAACATGTTGTTGCCTCTTCTCAAAGAAGACGACGAAGAAAAGGTGTTGCAAGCCCTTGTCAAATTGCGCGAGTCAATTTATACAGACTCGGACGGGAAGCCCATAGACGATGTCTTCCTCGCTGACGGTGCAGGAAATGTCGCGCGCAATTTCCAATACCGACAAAGCGAATACCTCACGGGTGGCTACGACACGGGTGGGACCGGTATGATGGAACTTGACAACAACATTCTGTTGCCTAATTTACCCGACCCCATCATCCTTGACCTTCTGTCTCAAAAATACAACAAGCGTCCGTTGAGCGAAAAAGAAAAAATGACCATCATGGAAGGTTATGCCAACGAAAAGAAAATGCAAGTCAGTCAACGATTGAAGCGTTTGGCAGGCATGGAAGGCGTAGATTCATCACCGGAAGAAAAACCTGCAACGAAGAAGGAAGGGGTGATGAGCGAAGCAAGAGTTCGGGAACTCATTCAAAATTCGCACTTTGACGACGACATTCTTGATTTGTTCACGGAAAGCGCAAAGAAAGGCGACTTCGCAGGCGGTCTTGAAAAGTTCATGCGAAAGTTGCAACCCAAACCGGGCGACAGCGACGATGTGTTGAGGGACAAAGCGTTGAGGCGCAAAAAAATAAGTGAATTGAACGAACATTGGGCACGCGGTGGTCCCACGGCTTGTGGCACTTGTGGTGGACACGGCAATGTTTCAATGCCTCAAGCCATCTCATTCTTGCGCACTCACAATTCACAACTCGCTGACGCAAGCCCCTTCGGGAAAATAATGCGAACGCACATCAAGAACAGCCTTAGACCGGCGTCAAGCGGAGAGCATTCTTTCGCGTCGTGGAAGGACCACCCCGCTTCTGCTCACAAAGAGCCACACGAGTTCCACGCAGTCGCCTGCCCCGAATGCGATTCTCAACATCAAGACGCGCCTCACGGTCGTTGCTCCGACGGTGTGTGTCCGCGATGTCTTGGTAGCGGAGAGCGTGACCCCGACGACAAAGCACCGTTTTTGGGACACACCACGGTTGACGAGGACGGCAACAAGCATTTCCAAGTAGGCATGAACCACAACGCCAATTTTGGCCGCGCAATCACCACCGACAAAATGCAACGCATGATTGAAAAGATGCCCAAATCGCGCCTGTCAAAACCAACACTCGCTTTGCAAACGCTGAAAGACAACATCAAGAACGGCGTGTTCCCGCCCATTTCAAGACTTGACGCTGTGCATCAATTAAACCGCGAACGAAACGCGCACAAATTAAGACACAAAGAAGAAGACGATGAGTTCCCCGAACCCGACGACCCTTCCGAAGAAGAAGAAGAGGAGCCTTCCCGTCTTTTGGAAACCGACGACGACTTCCCCGACGCAACCCCGAACCAAGAGTCAATGCTACAACGCGTTGGCATTAAAGCGATTGAAGAAGCATTACCGACGCGCGGTCCTGTCTCCGCCGCTGTTCGCGATGCATATCATCCAAACAAAATCAACAACCGTGTGGAACACATGGTTGAGATGGTGAAAGACCACGCAGACAGCACAGAGGCCGTTGATACGGCACTCAAGTTGCAACAAGAAATCAAATTGTTTTTGGCAATAAACCCTTTGCCCGACGAATTCATTAACGGAGATATTAACGATGAACATCCCATCTCGCGATTGCTTGAAGAACTTCACGAAGTAGCCACCGGACACCTCAACAAAGATGTGCGCTTAGAAGACGGTCGGGTCGTTGGTGCGAGTGGAAGCAAAGACCCGTTGCGCTACTACCGAGGCATGTTCTTAACCGACACCGAATTCATGGAAGGCATCTACGAAGAAGGTGGAGGGAAGCCCTTTGTGAATGACGCGAAGGTAAAAGCGATGTTCAAACACGACCCCGAATTGATGAAAATATGGAATCGCCACACAGGGAAGCAACGCATAAACGAAGAGGATGCAGAAAAGGCGCGAGACCTCGTTGTAGGCAACGATGAAGCATTGCAGTTGAAACAATTGGGCAACTTGAACAGCAAGAAATTGAATGAGTTGTATGATGAGTTCAATGTCCCCAACAACCAAGACGCGAGAGAACACGCGAATGTGAAAATGGACAAGCCCGAATTGACATGGGCGTCCGAACTTACCGACCAAATGCCGGAGAAGGATTTGAACAAATACTTCCAAGAAGGTGACGGGAGAATGGCAAGGTCTGTTGTCAACGGATTTACCAGCGCGCTCAACAGAAAAATAAAACCAATGTGGGCCAATTACCTGCTCTACGAAGGCATGAAATCGTTGTTTAGCAACTACGACATTTTGAGCCACACTGCGCTTCACGACATGGTAGAGGACGCGAACATATCGCTCGGTCGTAGTGGTGGTATTACGCCCGAATCCTTTGAAGAATTGATAATGCAAGACCCGAACATCAACATACGCGCAAGAAACGATGCGGCGCGATTGCTTGGCTTCAAAGACGAAAACGATTTGATGAAAAATGCAAAGTTGACCAACAAAAAAATGACACTGCCCGACGGTAGACAGGTAAACGGCTTGGACTTCAAGCGCGAAGTGATGATGGACGCTGAACAAATGCCGGTAGAGGGCACTGACGAACAGCCGCTACGCCAGCCTTTACCGAAGGCCGCGGAGGTTTTTGCCAACACTGTTCAAGAAGCAATCGCACCCACCGACGAAGAAAGCAAGCACGACGAGCAAATTGCTCAAATGATGGAAGATGCGACAGCGCACGAAAATTATCCCAATGTCATGTTTGACAGAGCGCGAAAAGACATTTTGGAAAAACACGGCTTCCCCGACACCAACTCTTTCCGTGAGGCGATGGAAAGCGAAAATTTCCCAGCAGAAGCCTACGATGCTTGGAATGACTCAACGCAAAAATCGCGCATGCATAACCAAACATGGTCGCCTGCTTCCTACGACGAAATGGCAATGAACGAGGCACTGCATCATCAAATGCCGCAAATGCAACCCCCACCACCACCGCAAAACCCAACCATGCCTCAAGCCCCGACAATGGGCAATGTTCTCGGTCAATACGAAGGAAAAGGATATTACCACCCCGATTTTGACATGGATTCTCAATAATCTCATTTCTTTATGATAAGAGAATTAAATATAATGTTATCATAATAATTTGATAATAATGATAAAAGGGTGAATCAACACGCTTATGTAGCGCACGCGATGTCGCGATGTAAGGAGGATTGAATGTGCAACCTACCCCGAACCCAAGAAACACCGATGAACTCCGTATTTTCGGACTCATTTCATTTGTCAGCATTCTCGTAGGTGCGGCCATCGCCGTTTTTGACGCGAGGTTGTGGCTTTACGACGAAACGACCTACACGAACGCCATCACTTACACGATGGGTGCGTTTACTTTGCAAGGCATGGCCTATTTCATCTACAAAATGCTCGCGCAAGACGGCATGGACCAAAAAGCGATGCTCTCCAACATGCAACGCAACATGTCGCGACAGATGCAAGAACAACAGATGCGATTTGCGCAGGCTCAAATGAACATGGAAATTAAGAAACAAGAGGTTGCGTTTGCAAAACAGATGGAGATGCTGGAAGAGGACCCCGAAGTGCAACAATACCTCTCACTGATGGGCATTGAAGAGGAGACTGCGCCGCAACACAAGGCGCAGGAGAAAAAAGCACTCAATTTAGGTGGTGCTGACTCGCGCAAAAGGAACGCTGACGGCACCTACGCGAAGAAAAAGGAGTGATTCCTTTTGGGCTGGCTCTTCAAGACTCCGAGTGATGATGCGACGGAAGCGACACTACGCGCTTTGCACACCCAAAACACACTTGACAACTACTACGAGCGAGGACGAGCGTTGCTTTTTTGCATCATCGTCGGTTTCGCGACTGCATTTGGTGTGTCGGCCTTTGAATTGCAAACCGGGACCAGCATTTGGGAGAACACCGTTGAGTGGGCGTATCACAAAATTTCGGGTTGGATTGACTCATGGTAGCAACATTTGCCGGTAGCGCGCTAATGGGTGCCGTTTTCTACGGGAAAGAAGTTTACAACTTCCTTAAGCCGCGTAGAATTGGCGTTTATGGTCCGACGCAGGTTGGAAAGACGACGCTGGACCAATTTATGCGCACTCCGGGCGAAATGGACGACATTGAAGAGCGAACCATGCACCCAAAACGGCTTATTGGAGGTGGTTATGTGCTTCCGAAGGCCACGCGTAAGCGAATACGGTGGCAAGGCGAGAAGCGAGTGGTCCATTCAGCCGATGTTGGGGGACAACAGCGGTTTTGGAACCTGTGGATTGACGATATGGTGGACCGACAGGTAGAAATTGTTGTCTTCATGACTGATACGCGCGTTTTGAATGGCAATGGTGCGCAAGTTATTGATGCTGTGGGCGGTTTTGAGTTCCTTGTAGACGCATTGATTGAAAAAAGGTGGAAATATCGCTCGTTGAAGACGCGTTTGCGCGGAAAACGCTATGCTCCAAAGCAGATTTGGCTCATCGCGAACAAAGCGGACGAGTGGTGGGACGAAAATGCGAACATTTTGTGGCAATCCAACCGTTTGCGCGAGCATAAAGTGTTTGACGCGCACCGTCCGGCTATGCGAAGACTACAAAAAGCAGGAATTCCGTGTCGTGTCAGTATGATGGCGACGAAAATAGGCTGGAATGTTGAAAAAACCCTCCTTAACATGCTAAATTGGTGATGAAATGATTGGAAATACGCAAAATGACCTGCTACGCCTCGCGGCGCAGACACAAATGACCTACGCGCAGATGCAACAACAAGCGTCTGCGCAAGCCGCAATGAACAATGTAAGTGAACACATTGAGGTTCCGCAAGTGAATTTTTACCCATCACAGCATCCAAACCCCAAAAAAGCGCGCAGAAAGGACATCAAACAGGCTTACAAGTTGCTTTCGCCTACAAAACGCTCCATTTTTTCTCCGAAACGCGCTTGGGGAGGCAAATATCGCTACAATACCAACAC
>Ga0098043_1000316_pt1 | contig 16721 bp, 8 predicted proteins | sample 9B_taG_FD_92581 | JGI IMG/M metagenome (GOLD analysis project Ga0098043, IMG submission 92581) | Marine viral communities from the Subarctic Pacific Ocean - 9B_ETSP_OMZ_AT15188_CsCl metaG | ecosystem: Environmental > Aquatic > Marine > Oceanic | place: Subarctic Pacific Ocean | collected 2015-01-10 | reverse complement strand
GAAACTGAGAACAGAAAAAACAAATCTTGGATTACAGGATCTGTTGGGACTGGGTCTCCTACCTCTGATATTGACGAAATGAAAGTTAATTATCTAAGTGAAAGATGTTTAGTTACGCAAGCTGCAAACAATTTTGTATTGTTTAAAGCTTAATAACACCTAGTAGACTTACCCTCGTTTTCAAAGACGGGGGTATTTTCTACTTTTAATTATTATATTATATTATGTCAACAAAACAAAAAAATCAAAGTAGTGCTGAATCATTAGACAGCACTTGGGAGTATAAGGATAGAACATATGTTTTAACGGGAATAAACTCACCTGTATCTTATACTATACAGACAAAACATACAGCTAGGAAGCCATTGCTATGGTTTGATGAAGGCTTTAAAAAGAATAGAGAAATTAGATTAGCTACTAATCAAGAATCTTTATTTGCTGATGAGCAAGATGGCTACGCAACATTAACTCACGTGATGTTTCAAGATGGCGCAATTTTTGTGCCAAGGTCAGAGGTAAATATGCAAAAGCTTCTTTCCTTTTATCACCCTTTAGCTGGGAAGCTATGGGAAGAAATTAACATTGTTAAAGAAGCAACAGATGAGGTGGATCAACTAGAATTTGAGCTTGAAGCGCTAAAGCTAGTTCAGGAATTAGAAGTAGAGCATTTGGAAGCAATAATGAGAACTGAACTTGGCTCTGCCGTTTCTAGCATGTCAACTAAAGAGTTAAAAAGAGATGCTTATAGGTTTGCTAAAAACAACCCGGCTTTATTTATAGAATTGTCTAACGACGACGATATAAAATTACGCAATTTAGCAAATAGGGCGGTTGAGGCCGGTATAATCTTACTAACAGATGGAAATACTGTGTTTAAATTTGCTAATGGTAAAAAAATAATGACTGTACCATTTGAACAGCATCCTTACGGGGCTCTTGCTGCTTACTTTAAAACAGATGAAGGGGTTGATTTAATGAAATCTCTTGTTAAGAAACTATCTTAACTTAACCAGATGTAGGGTGAGAAATTAACCCTACATCAACTAATTAATATAAAAAAATATAAATGGTTAATGTAAACGAAGTGTACAAAATTGTGCTAACTATTACTAATAAAGATAATAGAGGCTATATAACACCAGAGGAGTTTAATAAGCTTGCTGATCAAGCTCAAAATGAATTATTTGAAGGATACTTTAATAAACAACTTACCTACGAATCAGGAATTTTGCTAGACTCTGATTTTGGAGATCCCGTTTTATTTAACTCTGAAAAAATAAATTTATTTTATAAAGATGCGACTTTAAGTAAAACCGCTGGGGTATGGGCTTTTCCAAGTGATTTTTACAAATTAGGTATTGTACGAGTAAAATCAATAGTTGCGGACTTTGCCTCCCACGGGGATATTAAGTTTATTAATTTGTCTCCTTTAACAGCGCCAGTAGCGACTCAGCCGGTGTTTACATTGAATGGGAGCGGCATTAAAGTTTATCCAGATACTGTTGCTAGCGATGTAAGTATTGAGTATTTAAGAAAGCCTGCCTCACCTAAATGGGGTTATTTAATGCCTACAGCTAGCCAAGTTGCCGCGGGTGTTCCCAACAAGCCTATATACGATAATACAGCTTTTGATCCAGACACGGATAGTTATGACGCAACTGCAAAATCTTTTAACTTCGAGTTGCATAGTTCAGAAAAAAGCGATTTGGTTGCAAAAATACTTACCTTAGCGGGGGTCACAATAAAACAACCTGATATAGTTGGGTTTGGACAAAGAAAAGAACAACAAATACAAGCAACTGAACAATAATGGCAATATCAAGAAAACCTTTAGACGTAGATAATTATTCATCCCAAGAGGGCGGAACAGGCACGGCAATAGCTGGATACTATAGCAGGGTGCATTTGAATGATATTATAAATAATTTTATGGTTGCTTATGTTGGTGATGGCAAAGTATTAACAAAAGTGCCTCGATATGAGGTTGCTTTTTGGGCACAAAGATCAGTTCAGGAATTTAGCTATGACATTTTCCATGCCGAAAAAAATTTAGAAGTAGAGCTAAGCTCAACATTACAATTGTCTTTACCTTCGGATTATGTAAGCTATGTTAAAATATCTTATGTAGATTCAAATGGCAATCACAGAACAATACAAAATTCAAAGACTACAAAACCAACTCAAGCTGCTCAGCAAGATGGTGATTTTAAATATATTTATGATCAATCTGGTAATTTAACATTTATCGAAACATCCGAAACAGTAGAAAGATTTCAATCTTCAAAAGGTTTTTTGAAAGATAAAGATTTGCAAAATTTTCATAATGAATCTGATTTGCCTTCTGTTTATGGCAGAAGATATGGGTCAGAACCAGAAAGACAAAATATAAATGGCACGTATCTATTAGATTTACAAGCTGGTAAAATATATTTTGATTCTTCGTTTTCAGAAGGAGATCTAATATCTATACAATATATATCTGATGGACTTGGTGATAACGGTAATTTTGACAACGTTCTTGTCCCTAAAGTAGCTGAAGAGGCGGTTTATGCAAACATATTATACAACCTTAGTAAACTACGCCCTTCCGCTGCAGGTGGAGTACCTTTATATAAAAAAGAAGCATCTTCTAAAATGAGAAATGCTAAAATAAGATTAAGTAATCTTAAAATAGAAGAATTGACACAAGTTTTACGAGGTAAGTCTAAGTGGATTAAACACTAATATATGCCAGAAATTAAAAGACTCTTTACCGCGAGTCGAATGAATCGCGATTTAGATGAAAAAATGCTACAACCCGGCGAATACCGAGAAGCATTAAATGTAAACGTAAGTAAATCTGAAAGCTCAGACATAGGTGCCGTTGAAAATATATTAGGTAATAAGCTTATTGTTAACACAAATTTATCTAATGCAAAAGTTATAGGAGAATATAGAGATAACGGCAATGAAAAAATATATTATTTTGTTACCGAAAATTCTTCATACAACGAAATAAATAGTGGTAGCCACCAAATAATAGAATATAATCAAAAAGCAGATAAAAGCACTGTTTTAGTAAGCAGCGGCGCATTAAATTTTCATCAAAATTATTTAATTACAGGAATAAATTTAGTTGATGAACTTTTGTTTTTTACAGATGATAGAAATCCTCCTAGAAAAATAAATGTTGAAACAGCTAGAAATACTCCGGGTAGATATAATTTAGCTACAAATATTGACGATGTAATCTCTGTTGCTAAATATGCACCTTACGTGGCTGCAAATATAGTTGGCGTTTCAGATTCAGACGAGCAAGGCAATGTAATTACCTCTAATTTTCTTGAAAATAAATTAATTAGATTTTCGTATAGATACCAGTTTGAAGACGGAGAGTATAGTGTACTAGCACCATTTACCCCTATATGTTTTTCAAGGCTAAATGAGTCTGATACAATTGCTACAAATATTCAAGACTTCGGTGAAATTGAAACCTTTGTTAATGCTATAAAATCAGTACAGCTATCAGTTCCGACGCCTTCAGGATTAGGTATTACAAAAGTTGAATTAATATATAAAGAAACCGGCAGCCCCGCATTATATGTTGTTGAAAGCAAAGTATTAACTTCTGAAACTTCATTAAATTTCTTTTATAAGTCTCAGGATCCCTTTAAAACTTTGCCTTCAGACCAAGTTACTAGAGTTGCGGATGCGGTGCCCAGACTTGCTAAATCTCAAGAGTTAGCAGGAGGGAGGCTAGTTTATGGTAATTATTTACAAAATTTTAATATACCAAAAGTTTCATTTACAGTAAGCAGAACAGGCGAAGCTTCAGCTAGATACACATCTTTAGATGATAGAATGTCTGTAAAATCGAGAAGAACATATCAAGTTGGAATTGTTCTTGTTGATAAATTTGGCAGACAAACGCCCGTGTTGCTTTCTGAGACCGGAGGAGATACGGTGTTTGTGGATGCGGCCACTGGGGATGCCAATAGCACTTCCGTTTTTAATTCTTTAAGAATTGCATTTTCACAATCTACAATAACAGCACTGCAAGCTTTAGACTGGTGTTATTCATATAGAATTGTTGTAAAACAAAGAGAACAAGAATATTACAATTGGATTTCTACCGTAGCTTCTTTAAACGTAGTAAATAGGTTTGGAGACAGCATTAATAAAATACCAAGGGATCAAACAGCCGTAATACCCCCTAGTACAAGTGCAACAATATCTCCATGCGATACCGCTGTATACCCCAAAATATTAGGGGGCGTTAATAAAACGACTTCTACTTTAAGTAAAGTACAATCTATAAACAATCCTGCTGGAACAGCTAATGTCCCAACGGATAGCTCAACATCCGGCGTCGCGGTGTTTGAAACTGAACCTTTTGAGTCAGATTTAGATATATTTTTTGAAACATCAACAGGGGGATTAATATCTGAGCTTACAACAACCGCAATAGATATACAATTTTATAATTGTTATTTATTAACGTTCACTTCGGGTACACACATTGAGATCAATAGACTAAGGGCGGGCTTCAATGAAAGATTTTTTGACGTAGGGGTTAGAGCTTATGTAGTAAAAGAAAATTTTGCTGAAGAAAGAAGATTTAACACCCTTATACATTCAAGTGGTTTGTTTAATTCAAGAACAAATATAAATTACATAAACCAATTTAACGAAGCAGAAGGCGGTTTAACAATATCTTTAGACCCCCAAGATGGGTCAATACAAAAACTTTTTGCTGACGACACTCAAATAATTATCTTTCAAGAGGATAAAATATCAAGATCACCAATAAATAAAAGTTTTATATATTCTGCAGAAGGGGGAGCAATGCCTATAACTTCAAGCACCCAATTTCTTGGGACAATTGCGCCATTCCCGGGTGAGTTTGGGATATCTAAAGACCCAAAGTCTTTTTCATATTATGGGTATGCAAAATACTTTACTGATAAAAACAGAGGTAGCGTTATGAAATTATCTCAAAACGGGTTAATTGAGATATCTAACATGGGTATGAGCGACTTTTTTAGAGACGCTTTAGCAAAATCTGATCAAATTATTGGTTCTTATGATGAATACAGCAATTTATACACTTTAACATTAATAGGCAAAGGATTTAGTGGATTTGAAGATACTAATATTGCTACCGCTTCTGATGGTTATTTTACTATAAGTTTTGACGAAACAACCGGAGGGTGGACAAGTTTTAAATCTTTTGAGCAAGAGGGGGGGTTAAGTCTTAACAATATATATTATACTTTTAAAAACGGTAGATTGTGGCAGCATAATGACACAAGTGTAAATAGAAATACATTCTATGGTGCTAGTGCCGCGGAGTCATACATAGAGCCTATATTAAATGATGCCCCATCAACTATTAAAACCTTCAATAACGTAAGTTACGAAGGATCAACCGGGTGGGAGTTAGATTTTATGCAAACAGATATTTCTTCTGTAGGCTCAGGGCCTGCATTAGAAGACTATTATAAAATTACTTTGCAGCTTGCGGGCGCCGCTGACAATAGCATAATAGAGGGCGAAAAAACAATATTTGCAAAACAAGGGGAGTCTATTTCATGGGTAGTTACAGCTAAACCAAAAAACCCCGATTTTCAATTTAGCTCTATTGCAGATGTTTCTTTATCTGGTTCGGGAGTTACTATACAAAACCCTACTGAAATAACCAATGGAAATTTAGTATTCCAGGTTAACTACTCAGTGTCTAACCAAAGCGAAACAAAAGAATTAACTATTGGAGGTGTTGGTGCTTCACTTATTTTTGAAATTAACTTACTGACAATAAGTGTAGCAGATTCTGTAACAAATGGGGCTGTAAGCCCTGCTTTAGCTACTTTTACAACTGTAGGCGCGAATAATTTAGATATTACAATAAGCCCTTTTAGTAATTATTATATAGATCCGGGTAACATATCTGCTAATACTAGTGGATTAAGCCCTAGTGTTGTTGGTAATATAACATCTTCTGTAATAACACAAAATGTAAAAGTATTAAGCTACGGGCTTTCGGGCAATAAATATCTTATAAGTGATCCTGCCAATAATATTGATTATATTAGACAAAAAACACTAGTATTAACTCAAGGCAAAACATATAAATTTGACCAAAGCGATAGTACAAACGCAACCCATCCTTTAAGGTTCAGTGAAACGCCTAATGGTACTCATGGAGGTGGCGTCGAATACACAACTGGTGTAACAACCAATGGAACCCCCGGGAGCGCAGGCGCTTATACTCAAATAGCAGTGGATAATAATACGCCTATATTGCATTATTATTGTACTAATCATGGGGGCATGGGAGGCGCTACTAATGTTGTTCCTTTCACTTTAGCTTATAGTGGTGAAAATATTATTATTGGCACACCTTTAGTTGTGCCATCAACGGCAACTAGCAATTCTTTAGGAATTGGTGGCTTTGCCTCGGTACTTCCTGAATTAACATGGGCTACTCCTGCTAGTGGTGCGTTAACTGTGCCAGTGGGAACATCTATTAATACAGCTTATAAAATAAGCCCTTATGCTGCTGTAGCTAAACGTTCAGCAACTCTTAGGTGGACTGCAACGGGCACTACAAAGGTGTTTTTACCGGATGGGCATAGTTTAGCTTATGACACTGCAGGGGCCTTAATAGGGTCTCCCGTAGTTGATAGTACATCGCAAGAATATTTAGAATATGCAGTTACTTTACCCGCTGTAACAAGTGATACAACAGCAACTCCTACTATAACGGGATCAGGAGAGGTTACTGCTTCTATTGGCACTTGGTCCAACCCTGCAACTTTTGCTGCAACAGGAAGCACTCCTGTAAGTATAACAAATTCAAATGGAGCTACAATTCCAATTAGAATATCTGCCGCAAATAATGAAAGCTGGGTATTGTTAAACGGTAGCGCTGGGCCTAAGATTGTTGATCCAGACGGGATAAACTTTGTAAATTCAAATTATCCGCTTACTATAGGTGTTGCTGACAATGCTACTGGTGCACAAAGATCAACCCAAATAACTATAGCTAAATATAACAATGATAGAGTGACGGGCTCTGCAGTCAACGCTCAAACAATAACTATAACACAAAGCGCTTAATGAGTACAATAATTAAATTTCCTTTTGAGGAAAAAGAAGGCAAGTATTTTGCACCAATAGTGTCGGAAGAAACAACATATAAAGTTTCATCTGGCGCTATTGTGGCAGATGCAACTAAGCTTGTGTCTGGAACAAAAGGTACATTTATGCGTACTCGCTTAAAGCTACCGGTAGATAAATCAATTAACAAAGCTGAACTGTTTGCTATTAGTAGCGAAACAGTTTATTCTTCTCAATAAAATTAAATTAAATGTTAAAGGTTAGAAAATTAAAAAAATCTGATTGGGATTTTTTACCAAAATGGTGGGAAAAATATGACCAAGAACCTTGGCTATACAAGGAAAATTTTAAAGATATTTTACCTAATTTAGGTTTTTTAGTATATAATGAAAAACAACCAATTGCAGCAATGTGGCTTGGTTTAACCAATTCAAATTCTGCACTTCCAACAGCAGCCATATCTGATCCAAAGTATAGGGGTAAGGATAGAAAAGATGCAATATCATTTTTATTAAGCCACGTAACAAACCATGCAAAAGAATTAGGTTTTAAATATGCGTTTGCGTGGGCTCAAGAGGGATATATGTTGGATTATTATTTAAAATTAGATTACGAAAAATTTGAAAATCCATCTTACGAATTAATAAAAAAATTATAAATGGGGCGAAAGAAAGCAAATAATCGGAAGGCTGGTAGAATAGCCCAAAGTAAACATGGGGACCTACTAAAAAAGCAAACTGCCGCACAGGAACAATACGATGCTGATGTTGCAGCTTTAAGAAATTTTGAAGTAACAGATTTTTATGACAAGCTGTCAGCGTCAACGATCGACATGGGCAATCTTGGAAAGGCGAGAACGGATTTGGGGTTTGATAGGACTGGCATCACTCAGGAAAAGTTGGGAGATTTGCCTGACTACGTTAAAGCCAACCTTGCTACTTTAGGGCCCGCGGGGACAACTAATGTTGCGAATTTGGCTAGAGGTGCTGATACCGGTCTAACTAATACGATGCGTAACCTCCAAGTTTCAACAGCGGGGGCTGCGTTACAAGCACAAGAAGCAGATCAATCATTAGCGGCAACTCAAGATTTAATTGCTCAAACTGGGTCAGGAGGTGGTGGCGCTTCCGCGCTGGCTGCCGCTGCAGCAAGATCTAAAGCTGGAATTGCAGCGGATATTGATATGCAGGTTAAGCAAAACGAAATGTTACGGGCCCAAGGGGAATCAACTTTACAAAAAGATTTGCTAGCGCAGGGTAATCTTGCTTCGCAATTTGACTTAGGCCAACAACAATTTAATAAACAGCAACAAAACCAATTTGACCTTACTAGATTCGGTGCTGAAAATCAGATGAATATGTTCAATACGGGTCAGCAACAACAACAAAATTTAGCTTTATTTTCTGCTGCTAATCAAATGGCGCAATTTAACGCGGGGCAAAATATGGCTGCCGCAAACTCTGAGTTTCAGGCAATGGCAAACGCCGACTTACAAAACGCAGCTGCTATTAATAATGCTTTAGCACAAAATGCTCAGACCCAGACAAGCTTTGATTTATCTCGAGCAGCTGGCCAGACCCAATCCCAAAGCAACGAATATGATGTTAAGGCTAATTTGTTTGACATTTCTACAAATGAGCTTAGTGAAATTGATGCTAAAACAGCTGAAAATCAAGCGGTTATAGATTTAGGTAAAATGTCTGGAAAAAGTTTATTTGGGCGTCTAATTGATCCTTTAGGAATTACCGGGGGTGGTAACGCGCTTGAAAAAAACTTATAATAATAAAAATATGAAAGATTATAATCCTAAATTAGCAGCTAAAAAAAATAACCCTGAACAATTGCGTATAAAAAATAATAGAAATATTGAATTTGATAGGCAATTTAAAAGAACGTCGGAACAAAAATTAAATCAAGAGTACCCAAATCCCCAAGGGTTTTTTAACGCAGAAGTACAAGGTGTTGCTAGAGCTATAGTAGAAAAAGCCAGCAATTACACAAATAAAAAGAAAAAAGGAGAAATAGACAATGCTGAATACTCCGCCGAAATGGCTAATATACAGCAAATGGTAGGGAATTTAAAATCAATTAAAAATGTTGTTAATGCAAATTTAGCTGCTTATAATAATTCTCTTAAAAATGGGACCTTGTCGTATGGCATGGATCAATTTGACGAAGCTGTTTTAATTGGTTTAAATAAAGGCGAAATAAACCTAGATTTAGATGAAGATAATAGGGTTAAATTAACAGGAAAAGCTAATAGCGCACTTGATGGAAATTTTGACGTTAATATATATGACGCAATAAACGTTCCCGCTCCAGTTAACAAAATTGATCCATTAAATTTATTATTAGACCCTTACGTTAAGAGTATAGGCCTTGACTCAAATGGCCAGCCAATGACTAAAATAGATGAAAATGGTCAAAAAATTTTAGATACAGGCGACATTAGCGAACATAAGCTAGACAATTTGGAATTTATACAGGATGCTATTTCAACTGTAGGCGATCCTGGCCTTAGATCTTTTTTAGGAGATCATATGAATTTGCAAAATAAAGAAATTAAAAATTTAGTAGAGCATCTTAATTTTAATGACGGCGACCATGAATGGAGAAACGCCGCGGAAGCAAGAGCTTTTCAAGATTTAAACGAATACATAGAAAACAAGTATCAAAGACAGAGAAAACCTCACCCAGATACGCTTGCTTCTAATGTTTCAAATCAAGCTTCTAGAATAGCCGCGGGCAAACAAGTTGTTTTAGAACCTGACAATATTACAACCCCTACCGCAGCCCCTATGGCAGAACCTACTGCTCTTGAACCACAAGTTGCGCAGGAACCATCTATGGAAGAAGTAAACCCTGATTTAAGCCCTTTTACGTACAAAGAAAAAAGCAAAAATAAAGCTTTAGAATTAATTAAAAAATACTCTGCATGACTTTAGAAACAATTGTAAATAATATGATATCGGCTAATGAGCCAGAGTCTAATATTGCAATGGTTATAAAAGCTTTTAAAAAGGCAAAAGGATTAAAAAAAGAAACAAGTCCGCTTAAGCAACACGTACCCGGGCATCAAGGTCCAACAGACCCAGATGAAGATGACAGACCACAATGGGAAATTGATAACGAAAGGCTAGAAAAAGGCTTGCCTATTGACAATAGCATGGAAGCAGTGCTTAGAAGAAGGAAAGAGCAAGGGGAAATTAAATTAGATGAAGTTGTTGTTACAGCAGGAGACGGGGAAGATAGAATTGAACCAACGACCACTCCCTCGGAAGAAGGCATTGAAAGAGAAAGACAGGTAAAAAAAGAACAAGATCTTGCTGTAAAAATACAAAAAGAAAAAGACGAAGCCGATGAAAGGGTTAGAGAAATTATTAAGTCTGAAACAAATTATCTTAACCAAGAAGATTTAAACGTAAATGAATTTCAAAAAGGCTTAAACGATTTTACTCAAAATAGATCAACAGAGATTGTATCGGAAATTTTAGACCCTATCGCTCAAAAATATGTAGACAGAATATATGAATATAATCTGCCTGATCTTAATAAAAAACAAAGTGATATTTTTGACAAATTTGGCATATCAAAGCAATATGCTAATATTAGCGATGATGTTTATAAAAAAAATGCAAAAGAACTAAAAGAATTTCAACAAAAGTTAATTAAAGAATCTGGCATTCCGTATGTATTTCAAGATGGCAACATTTACATACAAAAAGATGTAGATACTAATTCTCCTCAAATAAGAAAAAAACTAGCTGGAATTGATGGAGCTATGAGCAAAAGGTTTAATGATCTTTTATCTTTTGAGCTAAAAACCACTGAGGAGTACGTTAATAATTATGCTAAAGCTGCAAATGAATTTAACGAATATCAGTCAAATTTTTTAAATAAAAAGCTTGAAGAAAATCCATATTACAAAGACGCTAAAGAGTCAATATCTAAAACTGTAGAAAGAGAAATAAACAATGTTCAAGAGCAAAGATTAAGCTCACAGTATGGAACAGGCATTACGGGGGAAATAAATAAATGGGCACAATTAACCGTGCCTTCTCAGGTAAATGACATTAATGCTGGCGGCTTAAAAGCCCAAAGTGAAGATTTAAAAAAACAAATAAAAGAAATACAGGCTGCTCCTGATGGTTCAATGGTTTCTTTAAAGTCCGACGCATCGCCGAGCGCAAGATTGGGGTTAGGCGGAGCTATGCCTACTAGTCAAACAAGGCAATTAAAAAAAGAAGTTGCTCTTAAAGAGCTAAATATGAAACTTGACGGTGTAGATTCAGAGCTTTTTAAAAGACTTGTAAAAACGCAAGACTTTCAAAAAGAATTAGCTATGTTTAGCCAGCCTGAACTATTTGACAAAGATGGTATAACTATGGGCGACGTCGCTAAAATAGTAACCGAGCAAGGTTTAAATGTTATAGGTACATTTTTTTCATTAGGCATGTATACTACCGCGATGGAGGGTACTAGTGTGATGAGACAAATTCTTTCTGAAAAAGCAGCAACTAATTTGGGTGTTTCGATGGAAGAATTCAATTCTTATAGCTCTGAAAAACAAGCAGAAGCTATGGCTAATGTTGATGACGCTCAGCTAGATGTAGCAGTAACAACTGGTTTAGCTGCAGGAGCTTTAGATGTGGCAGGTACTGTTCTTGGAGCAAGAGCCGTACTTAAAACTATGCCAAAAGGACTTTGGAGGGCACTTATTAGAGATAAAGCTTTGTCCCCTGCTGTTAAAAAAACAGCCTCTGCCGCGGCTAAAAGCTTTGGAAAAGATTTACAAACAAGTGTTGGAGGTGAAATAGCTACGGAGTTAGGCCAAGAAGTTGTGCAAAAAGCAGGCGTTAGCATAGGGTTAGATAAAGACTTTGAATTAGGCGACGGAAAAGAATGGGCAGAGCTTATTGGTCAAACTGCTTTGTCAACAGTGTCTTTAATTGGAGGCGGTAAAGGGGCGAAGGGTGTTTACAATTCTTTTAAAGCAAACCCACTTGCTGCTTATAATCAAGCAATTGATGGCAAATATACTGATTTTAATATTGAAGTTGAAAAAATAAACTTAAAAAATATTCCACAGTTTGAAAAAAACAAAGAAATAAAAGAGCTAGAAACTAAGCTTGAAGAGGATATAGATGGTCTTGATGCAGCAAAAGCGCTCCAAACTAGCTCTAAGCTAAAGGTGCTAAAAGGTGCTTCTCAAAAAATAGTTTTCGACGAGCTTAAAAAGGTAGCTCCACTTCAAAGAAAATTAAATGAAGTAAACAAAAAGTTAGATACGGAAACTAATGAAAATTCAATAGAAGAATTAAAAGTTCAAAAAGAAACTATAGAAAAGGACTTAAGCGCTATTGAAACCAATGTTCTTACAGAAAGAGCTGTAGATCTTGGTAAAAAAAGAAATAAAGCTTTTTCTGACGCAAATGGAGATTTAGGTAATTTTATACATAAAACGTCTACACAAGAAGCCAAAGAATATATTGAAAAAAATTACGGGAAAGAAAAGTTAGAAGATAAGCAAGTTAAAAGCTTTTTAGAAGGTGAAAATACAGGTGTGCTTCTTGAAAGAGAGATAGACGGTAAAAAAGTTAAAGAGTCTATTTCATCTGATGAAAAAGTAAGAAACAACATTAAAAGGACAGGAGACTTTTCCGCGGCTAATGTCATACCTCATGAGGCGATGCACATGGGAACCAGTGAAATGGATTTTAAAACTTTAAGCAATTTAAGAAATGAAATTGTTAAAGAGCTTGAAGCTTCTGATAATCCTAAAATGATTCAGGCTCTTGAGCAGACTAAAGCAAGAACAAAAGGCTATAAAGGACAGTACAAAGGTAAGGGAAGGAACAAGGCTTATGCGGACGAATTTATGTCTGCCCTTTCAGACTCTTTGTTTGATGTTGAAGTTAGAGATCTTAGCTTAGAAGATAGGGGCGTTTTATTCAAAGTTGGAGAAGCGTTTCAAAAAGCTTTTAAAAAGAACACTAATATTGATTTTGGCAATTTTACTTCCGGAAACACTTTAGAATTTATTAAAAGATTTAATCAATTTAAAAGTGGTACGGTAACTACAGCTAAAGGCAAAGATAAAAATCAAATAACAAAAGCCTCAAAACCTTTTGAAATAGATGGAATAAATAAAGAATTTCAAAATTACGAAAAAGGTAAAGCTCCAGAAAGTTTTATGATTAGAGCTGCTTATGAGTATGAACCTTTAGCAGGCGCGACCCTTGATAGGGTATTAGCCGGAGCCGGAGGTCTAAGCAATGAGCAAGCTCAATATTACAATGATATACTAGCGGACGATCCTCAAGCAAAACTTGATTTAGTTTCAGATCTTGTAGTTGGACCGGATAAAAACCAAGCAAGCTCTTTGTTGGGCCTTGCTAAAACCTATGATCCCTCTATTGGATCATTTGGAGGATATGTTAATGAGCAATTGCCTAAAAGAGCAATAAGAGTATTAGAGGAAAGGCTGGGAAAACAAGCTACAGCTGGTGCTATTAAAACTGACACTAAAGAAGCTAAAGAAATTGAAGCTGAAAAAGTTGAAACAAAAGTAAGCAAAAAGCCTACTACTAAAACTTTAAACCTTCCTATTAGTGATAAAGAAGTTAGCGACGCAGTACAGCTTGCTACAATTAAAGCAGAAAACGAGTTAAAAGGAAAAGAAAATTTATCCGATCTTAAAAAAGTAAATTTAAGAAATAAAACTTTTAACAATCTTTTCGGTGATAAGTTATTTAAAACGATAGCTAGCTCTATAGGCAAAAACACTAAAACTAAAGAAGATTTTTCTAACTTTATTAAGAAAAATTTTAATAATTTAAGCGAAATTGCTTTAGAAAACATTGATTTTCAAAAAGGAAGTGGGCCATCCGCACAATGGAGCATCGAGTACCCTCCAAGCTTAGAAGAATTTTTAGATTATTACGAAGGTAATACAGAAAAAACTTCTACACGCAGTGACCGCAAAAAATCTTTAATAAATGCCATTGCAAGAGCAATAGGTAATGAAGCAAGGATTGAAGCGGCTAAAAAAGATCCGCTAACTGCTGCTGACTTTAAGAAAAGTACTGGAATACCTTTAGCTTCTAGACCTTTAAGCCAAATAGCTAGACAAAAAGCATATTTAAAAGCAAACGCTAAAGCTCCTCAAACTTTATTATATCCTGGATTGAAAGGAATGGAGCAATTAGTTAAAGCTAGGGAGCTAAACAGTATACCTGTTTTAGACTCTACTGAAAAGGCTATAAAATATGTGCGGAGCTTAAGGCCTATGGTTTTTAGAATGCCTGTTGAAATAGTTAGCAAAGCTTCGTTTTATAACCCAACAGGAGAAATTATTGCAGGCTATACAGCTAATAAAAAATGGATAAATTCGGATGGCAAAACAACAGGCAGGTTTAAAAATAACGAGGCTTTAGCAAACGCCGAGGGCTATTTTTTAAATGAAAGCGAAGGAAGAAAAAATTTTGAAGCTATAGAAGAGGCTTTTAATAAAGAAAGAGATATATTAATAAAAGATTTAAAAGCTAAGAGTACAGTAAGGTTAACCGGGGCCGCTGAAGGGTTTGTTGCTAGAGATTTTGTTAACTCTATGGGGCGTACGCTTGCTGAAATTTTGTCTAATAAAGACTATATAATTAGCCAAAACGCTAAAGCAGTAGCAATGCACAAGCAAGTTTGGAGACCCCTTTATGATTTTATTAAAGAAAATCCCAAGGAAAATGCCGCTATAGCTGGTTTTGTTTTAAAAAACGCAAGCAGAACTGCAACACATTGGCACAGAGCTGGAATTGAAATGGTAGGTTCTTCTAAAGTATTTGAAGGTGGGGTAACATATGAACATGCTATGCCTCAGGTTTCCGCTTATTTAGCTTTAGTTGATAGCGCTGTAATGGGGGTTCCTTTTGATATAGCGTATCCAGCAGTTCAAGCTAATTATAAGTTGTTAGCTTTATCAAGAAAAGATGATTTAAAATTAAATGGCCCATATAAAGCGGGCATGGGAGACGGTTGGAATTTTTATACAGGAAACTGGAAAGAAAGATATTTTAACCCTATCGTTGCCCTTTTTAATGGAGGAATAGACCCAGCTAGTATTGTTGATTTAAATAGCGAGAGCTATGCCAAAAAATATAATATAGATAATAAAGGCTTTTCAACTATACAACAAGCAAAAGATGCTTCAATAACTCTAGCTAGCAAACCTTTAAGCAAAGAGTTTAATAAAATGTTAGAACGTAGCAAAGGAGTAAAAGAAGCTGCTACATATTCTGATGGGCGCGCTATTAAGTTAGGTAGCACTAAAGGCTTTCAATTTTTTGTGCCTTATTCTGCAGAAGATTTTCTTGGATTAATATACCCAACTCTTGGCAAGGGCAAACAAGGCGATACTGATTTAAAATGGTGGAAAGAAAGTATTATGACACCATATAATGACGGAATATCTTCTTTTGAAGCTGCTAAGCAGGCTGCAATGTTAGATTGGAAAAATTTAAAAAAATCTATAAAAAACACGCCTAGCAACCTTAATTCTGAAGCGACTAGAGGTTTTACAAATCAAGAAGCTGTAAGAGTGTACTTATGGGACAAACAGGGCATGCCTCTTGAAGATCTTTCTAAAAAAGATACTAAATCTTTAGTTTCATATATTAGCAAAAATCCTGAGCTAAAAGCTTTTGCAGATCAAATACAAAATCTAACAGAAGACGGGTATCCAGCGCCTACAGAAAATTGGCTATCGGGTACTATAACAACAGATTTAGTTAACCATGTAAATACCGTTTACCGATCTCAATTTTTAGAGCCTTGGCAAAAAAATATTGAAGAAGTATTTGATAAAGATAATTTGAAAAAGCTACAGGCTACATTTGGTGATAGATATGTAGAAGCTCTTGAGGATTCTTTATATAGGATGAAAACAGGCAGAAATAGACCTACCGGTGTTAATAGAATAACTAACAATTGGTTAAATTGGGTTAATGACTCTGTAGGTTCTATAATGTTTTTTAATGCTAGGTCAGCTGTGTTGCAGACTACATCTGCTATAAATTTTCTGAATTGGTCAGATAATAATCCTGCAAGGGCAGCTAAAGCATTTGCTAACCAAAAACAATATTGGAAAGACTTTTCCGAATTATGGAACTCTGACTTTTTAAAGCAAAGAAGATCTGGCTTAAAAACTGACGTTAATGCAGATGAAATTGCTAATGCTGTGTCAACTTCTAAAAATAAAGTTAGAGCTGGTATTTCATATTTGCTTAAAAAAGGGTTTTTGCCTACTCAAATAGCTGACAGTTTTGCTATTTCTGCGGGTGGGGCAACTTTTTATAGAAACAGAACTGAATCTTATATAAAAGAAGGCTTCAGTAAAGAAGAGGCAAAGAAAAAAGCTTTTGCAGACTTTAGAGATTCTACGAATGAGTCTCAGCAATCTTCAGATCCTTCAAGAATAAGCCAAGAACAGGCCAGCGGTTTAGGGCGCATTATATTAGCTTTTGCAAACACGCCTATACAATATACTAGATTAACAAAAAGAGCCGTACAGGACCTTGCAAATGGGCGTGGAGACTGGAAAACTAATGTTTCTAAAATAGTTTATTATGGTG
>Ga0098043_1000312_pt1 | contig 16852 bp, 10 predicted proteins | sample 9B_taG_FD_92581 | JGI IMG/M metagenome (GOLD analysis project Ga0098043, IMG submission 92581) | Marine viral communities from the Subarctic Pacific Ocean - 9B_ETSP_OMZ_AT15188_CsCl metaG | ecosystem: Environmental > Aquatic > Marine > Oceanic | place: Subarctic Pacific Ocean | collected 2015-01-10 | reverse complement strand
ATCAACCGCTGCACCACAATACCTTTATAAAGACTTTAAATCAAGTATAAGTGCTTCATTATCTACTAACGCTATTGTATCAACCAGTGATGTTTCTATAGAGGTTCAGGCAAGTGGTCTTGATTTTGAATCTGGCGGTGGAGACTCTGTTAATGCTACTACTTATGAGATAACAAACTCAGGTAATAAAGACTCAGCAGCTGCTCGTACACCTTATATTCAATCACAAAAAGTTGGTGGTTCAGCAACAAACTTATTTAGAATATACATGAGAGTTGACGGAAATGCTTCAAATAATCATTATGTGGTGATTTCTGATGTTAAAAGAGTATTAACTACTAATTCAAGTCCAGAATTTGCTGAATTTTCTCTTGCTTTACATAGTTCTAATGGTGCGCTTATTGAGAGTTACAATAAATTAAATCTTGATCCATCAAGTGCAAATTATCTTCCAAAAGTAATTGGTGATCAGTTTCAAACTGTAACCACTGCTGGTGAAGTAGTAATTCATGGTGATTTTCCAAACTTATCTAAACATATGCGTGTTGGTGATTATGATGAAAAAGTATTTAGTGGAACAAAATCATTACAACCTATGGGATTTGCTAAGGTATTTGATCCAGTTGTGGCTACTGCTACTGTTCCTACTGCTTCTTTCAATACTGCACAAGTAACAACTCAAACTCCTACGGTGTATAATCTGAATGTTCCTTATGGTTTTAAATTAAGTGAAGCTTACTTTAATGAAAATGAGTTAGATACTAATTTAGAATATTTATCACCAATTCCAGCTGCAGCTGATAATGGTGGTAATGCTGATTTTAGTTTAGAAAATATGACTGGATTTGGTGATACCAGTGATGGTGCAGCTCTTCAAACAACTCATGGTACTAATTTCAAAACTGGATCAATGGCATTAACTACAGATACAGCTGCTATTCAGTTGAAATTTGCTGTTCCAATGCAACATGGATTTGATGGTGGTTTACCAGCAAGATCTATAAACACAGGTGGTGACATAACTGCTACAAATGTAATGGGATTTGATTGTTCCTCTGCTACTGCTAGTGGTTCTATAGCTTATAAGAGAGCCATAGATGCTGTCTCTAATCCTGATGATATTGATATTAATATGTTGGTAACACCAGGTATTATTCATAGTCTACATCCATCAGTAACAAATCATGCGATGGATAAAGTTGAATCTCGTGCTGATTGTTTTTATATATTGGATACAGCTCAATGGAATGATAATGTTAGTAATGCTGTAAATAATGTAGCTACAATAGATACTAATTATGCTGCTACATATTATCCTTGGGTTAAAATAGATGATCCATCAACAGGTATTGGTGTGTGGGTGCCGCCATCAGTAGTGATTCCAGGTGTAATTGCTTTTACAGATAGAGTTGCACATGAATGGTTTGCTCCTGCTGGATTGAATCGTGGTGGTTTATCATCTGTTAGAGTTGCTAAAAGAAAGCTAACTCATACAGATAGAGATAGACTATATGAAGCTCGTGTTAATCCAATCGCTACATTTCCTAATCAGGGAGTGGTAGTATTTGGACAGAAAACACTACAGGCTAAGCCATCAGCATTGGATAGAATCAATGTTCGTAGATTATTAATCAGATTGAAGAAGTTTATTGCTTCCTCAAGCAGATTCTTAGTATTTGAACAGAATGATTCTTCTACAAGAAGTAGATTCCTAAATATTGTGAATCCTTTCTTAGAATCAGTTCAATCTAATAGTGGTTTATCCGCATTTAGAGTAGTAATGGATGATTCCAACAATACACCTGATGTAATCGATAGAAATCAGTTGGTTGGACAGATATTCATACAACCTACTAGAACTGCTGAGTTCATTGTATTGGATTTTACAGTATTACCTACGGGTGCTGCATTTCCAGAGTAATTCTTAAATTACTTACTAAAAAGCCCCAACTTCGGTTGGGGTTTTTTATTATATCATAAAACTATGAAAAAACTATGAAATATTTGGTGTATCTTTCCTATCGATTTTTTACTTTGTTTATATTTATATATGAGAATTAAAATTAATAGGAGAACTGTAATGCCAGATTTAATCGATCCTTCCGAAATAATGTTCACTCCGTTTGAACCTAAAGTTAAAAATAGGTTCATTATGTACATAGAAGGAATACCTGCATACTTAATAAAAACTGCTAATAGACCATCTATTACATTTGAAGAAATAGAATTAAATCATATTAATGTTAAAAGATATGTTAAAGGAAAAGGAAGCTGGGATACTTTAGAAATCACGCTTTATGATCCAATTGTACCATCTGGTGCACAGGCAGTTATGGAATGGGTTCGTTTACATAAAGAATCTGTTACTGGAAGAGATGGGTATTCAGACTTTTACAAAAAGGATATTACTTTCAATGTTTTAGGACCAGTTGGTGATAAGGTTGAAGAATGGACACTAAAAGGTGCTATGATTCAAGCTGCTAATTTTGGTGATATGAGTTGGGAATCTAATGAACCCAATGACATAACACTAACACTTAGATACGATTACGCTATCCTACAATTCTAAGGAGTTTATATGAGTTTTTTAAAAGAAATGTTATCAAGCGATGCGAAGGTGTCATCCAAAAGGGCTGTCGGATTCGCATCGTTTTTTATGTTAATATGTTGTTGGGGTGCCGATACCTTTACAGCATTTGAGGTAAAGGATAAAATACTAGAGTGTTTTATGTATATCTCAGTAGTTGGGCTAGGAGTTACAGCTGCCGAAAAATTTGGTAAAAAATAGTTATAGTTTCAAATTAAATCAATAGGAGTCAATTATGGCTGAAGTCAAATTCCCCACAGAGATGGTGGATTTGCCGTCAAAAGGATTACTTTATCCAGAGGATAGTCCCCTATCTTCAGGTCAGATAGAGATTAAGTATATGACGGCTAAAGAAGAGGATATTCTAACCTCTGGAAATCTAATTAAAAAAGGTATAGTTATTGATAAACTATTAGAATCATTGATAGTAAGTAAAGATGTAAAAGTTGCTGATCTACTTATCGGTGATAAAAATGCTGTTCTTATTGCTTCTCGCATTTTAGCTTATGGTAAAGATTATGAGGTAGAGGTAAATGGACAAAAGGTAATGGTAGACTTAACAAAACTTAAAGACAGAGTTGCTGATGAATCAGTAATTAAAAAGGGTGTTAATGAGTTTGAGTTTGAATTACCTGCCACAAAAAGAAAAATAACCTTTAAATTATTAACTGCTGGTGATGAAAAGGCTATAGACAAAGAAATCACTGCTTTACAAAAGATGGGTGATGGCATAAGTTATGAGACAACCACTAGATTAAAATATCAAATTGTTTCAGTAGATGGTGACTCTAAAAGAACATCAGTAAATAATTTTGTCGATAACGAATTTTTATCAAGGGATTCCATTGGATTCAGAACTCATGTTACCGACTTGATGCCTGATGTAGATATGAGTTATAAATATTTTGATGAAGATGGTCAAGAAAAGGAGTTTACGGTCCCGATGACCGTTTCGTTTTTTTGGCCTTCCATTGGAGTATAAGACTCAGATACACGAACAAATCTTTCAAATATCTTTTAATTCTCAAGGCATGTTGTCTTTTACAGAACTGTACAACATGCCTATATACTTACGCAAATTCTATTTCAAACGTTTACAACAACATTACAAAGAAGAATCAGAAAGAATCAAAAAAGCTCAAAACAAAAATAAAACATCACATCCAAATTTCAAAAAATAAGATAATTTGATATTTATTATTGAACCAATCCACATAAAAATCATACGGAGATAATAATGAAATTAGATGAAAACTTTTTATCTAACTTTTTAAGAAAAGTAAAAGATGGTGTTGTAGACTCTGCCGGTAAAAAAATGTTAAAGGATAATCCCAAGTTAGCTCAAAAAACAAAAGAGATTAGAAAAGCTAATAGAGATTATGAGGACTATTTAAAAAAGTTTGCTAAAGAAAACGGAATAGAGATGTAGGCATGACAGAGGAACAACAAAGAATTGCTGAAAAGATAGCAGCTGCTGAAGAAAGAAGTGCTAAAGCTAAAAAAGAGGCAGCCGCTGCAGCTAGAGATCAACTAGAGTACGATGAAAAACTTACCTTATCACAAAAAAGAAGTTTATCAGCTCAAGGAATCAGTAGAGATAAATATTTAGAACAAAAGAAAATTCAAAGGCAAATAGCAGACGATACTGAAAGAGAAAAAGAAGCTAAACAAAAAATTGCGTCTTTTGATTCAAATATAGCCAATCTTAGAAAGAAAAATCGTGATATTTCAAAAGACATATTGAAGGTTATTACCAAAGGTTCAGGACAATTAGTTCAAAACTTAGGTATAGATGAACAATCAGTTAGAGCAAGACAACAATTTAATGATGCGACAATAGCTGCCCTCGCAAATGAGGATTTTCGCTCTAAAAAATCACAAGAAGAATTAGATAGCTTAGAAGAACAGGTAAAGGTTAATAATACTATCGGTGATATAGAAAAGGAAATTTTACAAGAGTTAGAAACGGGCGGTGTTTCTCGAATGACCAAAGAAGATGTTTTAAATTCAATGAGAGAAAAAGGAGTTGATTTAAGTAAGCTAACTGCCGAACAACTTGAAAAAATGGAAGAAGAAGCAGAAAGAATCGCTAAGGCTACTGAAAATATGGATGAAAATTTTCAAAAGGCTTATGAGGAAACAGGAAGAATAACTCAAGGTTTACAGGAGATGATAGATAAAGCAGATACCTTTGCAGGAATATTGAGTAATAGCCAATTAAGATCAGTAGCCCTCAGAGGAGCGATTCTTGGTGTTGCTGGTGCTTTTGCTAAAGATGTTTTCGATTCTGCTAAAGATGTGAGACAAGAATTAGGTTTAAGTATTACTGATTCTGCTAAATTTGGATTTCAGATAACTAGAAATGCTAAACTATTAGGTATATTGGGTGGTAATGCAGAGTAAGTTAAAAACTTTTCAGTCGAAATAGCTAATGAGTTTGGTAATATAGGTAATTTGACTGATGATACATTAAAACAATTCGTAGATTTATCAGCTGCTACTGGTTTAACTGGTCAAAATGCTGCAAAATTAGCTAATTCAATAATGTCTATACAAGGTGGAACATTAGAGACTAGCTTAAACACAATAAAGATATTTGAAAACCTTGCGAGAGCAGAAGGCGTATCATCTAAGATTATATTAGAGGATCTTGCTGAAGATGCCGATAAATTTGCAGAATTTGCTAAGGATGGTGGAAAAAACTTAGCTGAAGCAGCTATAGCAGCTAGAAAACTAGGTATGAACCTATCAACTGTTGCTGGTATAGCAGATAAACTATTAGAATTTGAAACTTCCATTGAAAATCAGATGCAGGCTCAGGTTCTGTTGGGTAGATCAATAAATTTAGATAAAGCTAGAGAATTAGCACTCTCAGGCAATTTAAAAGGACTTGCTGAAGAGGTTAAGAACCAAGTAGGTAGTCAAGCTGAGTTTGAAGCTATGAATGTCGTACAAAGACGGGCATTGGCTGAGGCTTTGGGAACTAGTGTTGCTGATTTAGGTAGAATGGTCAGAGGTGAGGATACATCAGCTCAATTGGCTGAAAAAAGAGCAGCTGCAGAAGTTAAAAGGGGTGAAACTCAACTAGAGATTATGAAAGCTATGGAAGCTATGACTCAACTAATGTTAGTTGGTCAAGGTATTAGTGCTGCTATGTTAGTTGTAGATCAAGCTCGAACTGCTCTTGCAGGCACTAGAACTGCAGCAGAATTTGCAGCAAATAGAGCAAAAGGAGTAGGTTTAACTAAATCTATAGGTATGGCTATCGCTGGTTTATTTGAATCTGGTTCTAAAGTACCATTTTTACTTGGTATACCATTAGCATTAGGTGCTATAGCACTATTATACAATCAGATATCCAAAGCAGGTTCAGAATCACAGTCAATTCAAGATGGATTTGTAGATTCGCAAGGAAACGTGATATCAACTCCAAAGGGTAGTATAAACTTAGACAAAGATGATGATATGTTAGTGGGTACAAATTTATTTGGTGACGGTGGTAATCAAACATCACAACCAAATGTCAAAGTTGATTTTACTGCTTTAGAATCAACTTCTGCTGCTCAACTAAAAGAAACTAAAGAAATGAATCAAATAAATAAAAAGTTACTAAGACAAAATGAAGCTCTGATGCGAGAGTTAATTACAAAAACAGGCAACAGTTCACTAGCCAATACTGTATAGGAGATAATTAGTGGCACTTACAGAGGAACAACAAAGACTCAACGAACAAGCGATTCAAAATACCATTGATGAATGGACACAAAACCAGACGAGTGATAAGATCAAAGGTTTGGCTGAAAAAAATGAAAGCTTCAAAGGTATGACATCACCAGGTAGGATAGATGCCCAAATAGAAAGTGGTGTGGATTTCTTTGATGATGTTGAGGGTGGTGCTAGAGGATTTACACCTAAAACAGATTTGGAATCACTATATAATCAGGCTCAAAACGCTACGTTTGGTCCTGTAGAGGGTGAGGTTGATTATTATGCAGACTTGAATCCCCCTTCGGTTTCAACTATATTTCAACCTCTTCAAGAAGAAGGTTCATATTTAGTATCTCCACCATTTCCAAGTCCAAGCACCATAGAATTTAACGGACCTTTAACTACTCTCAACATAGATAATAATGTGTTTGATAATACTTTAAGAATACCAGGCGCTGATGGTAGTGACTTTATGGTTACTCCTATACTTAATCAGCCAACATCATTCTCTGATCCATCAGATTCTTTGACTTTAACAGTTGAAAACCCAAATCAACCAATTGAAAATTTTAATAATGATTTAAGAATACCAGGTGCTAATGGTAGTGATTTTATGGTTACTCCTATACTTGGTCAGCTAACATCTTTCTCTGATCCATCAGATTCATCAACATTAAGAATTCAAAGACCAAATTTACCAATAGAAGAATTTAGTAATGATTTAAGAATACCAGACGCTAATGGTAGTGATTTTATGGTTACGCCTATACTTGATCAGTTAACATCATTCTCTGATCCATCAGATTCTTTGACTTTAAAAATTGAAAAACCAAATCAACCAACAAAAGAATTTAGTAAAATTCCAAGAATATCGGGTGCTAATAATTCTACAGATCCACTTTCTCGACTTACATTATCACAATTTTTTGTATCCATTCCAGACAATCTTTTTCCATCAATATCATCTCCTAGACCTGGTGAAGGACCTTTTGTTGAAGTCGCTAAATTTGTTCCTATATTTTCTGAAAACTTTTTGAATCCAGTAAATTCAAAAGATCACACAAGTAGGTTTGCAATTTTTGGTGATCCATCAACTGTAAATCCAGACCATCCTGTATCATTGACTTGGGATTTAGATACATCGGATAATGTGGGCTTTGATAGAGTAGGAACATTAGATAATGTAGACACTACTTGGCCTGATGCCGCATTGACTAGAGTTACTGATAGACTAAAATCTTATGATGGTAGAATTACCGATGCCACATCACAAATGGTTATTGATACTGATACAATTTTAACACCGTGGCCAGATGTAGCTTCAACCAGTAAATCAAGTCCAACTCCTTATGGTATAACGGATTCTTCATTAGAATATCTTTCAGGTGAATCAGATGAAAATAATCCACCAAATGCTTCTGGCGGAGCTTTAGAAACCTTAAAGGAAAATATAAAAGGTTTAAAAACTGATTATGATGATTTATTTGAATATGATAAATCCTTTTTAAGAGTAACTGGAGACTACACAAATGTTCCATCAGGTTTAAATACTAGTAATCTATTTGGAACAGATAGTTTTAGAACGGTTGCAAATAAAGGTCCTCACGAGGGTAAAGATGACCATCCATTAATTTTAAGAAAAGTTGGCGATAATTGGGGAAAAGATCCTCAAGAAGCTGAAGTGCCAGGAATTTTAAGTGAGCTTGGTAGTTCTATTTTTAGAGGAGCACCTGGTTTAACAGGTTTAATAGATAGAAATCTAACTGATAAGGTTAGAATTAGTAAGTACTTATTAACACCTAATGGTTTATCATTTCTAATTAAACAAGCTGCTTTCCAATTTCTTAATCCTGATAAAGGAACAAATATTTATAATCCAGCTTCTATTTTAGGTTTGTCCATACCAGGATTTGATGGGGAAGGTATTGATTTTGGCAGCGTAATAGATTCAGCTCTTTCAGCTATTTTACCGATAAGTCACGTAGAAAGACATATAGGTGGTTATAGGTATGAGGATAATCCAGCATTTGATCAAACTTTTGAATTTAAAGATGTTGGTAGAATAGCAAACTTTACTGTTGGTTTAGAAAAATTGATGTTTAAAACAATTCCTATTGTTCAAGAATCCAATACTGGTTTTTCTCTTTTCGATAATGCTGTAAATGCAGTATCAAGTGTTGTTTCCGCTGCATCAGCATTTACCGATGACGATAAAAGGACTTTTTCAGTAGGAAATCCAAATAGATACTCAACTAAAAATTTAATATCTAGTTCTCCACAGACAGTTGAAAAAGGACAAATTACATTTATTGGAGGTCCTCAATTAGTAGATCACGACGTAAGTAAAATAATAAACACACCTGGTGGAACTTTTAATAAAACTACACATAATTCTAAATTAGCAAGTGCTAGAAACAAACAACTCGAAAAAGATCATTCTGTTTATAGTTATGATAAACTTAATGATAATTTTCAATATCAAGACAAAAATGATTTTCAAAAAATTCAAACGCCAGCTGAACTTAATCTTATTAATGATGGTCAGTTTGGTCCAGGTGATGAAGAAACAGAAGTTTCAGAATTTACTTTAAAAAGAAGAGCATCAGATGTTTTAATTACAAGACATTTAGGAGAACAAGGACATCAGTTTGGATTTACATCCGTAGGTCATAGTGACGAAGTTACGGTTGGTGGTGCTTTTCAAGATGATATAAAACCTAAAACTCTTGGTACATTAAGAGGTAGTTCTGACGATAAAAATGTTGACAGAATAAACATTTTACCGATATTTAAAGCCGATAAAAATGAAACACCGAAGCTTTCACAAGGAAATGATTTAAAAGATTTCATAAAGTTTATGTTCAAAGATGTTGTTAATAAAAGATACTTAGTTTTTAGAGCGATACTAGAAAGCATATCTGATGCTGTAACTCCTGAATTCACAGACACCAAATTTATTGGAAGACCTGATAAGGTTTATAATTATAATGGTACGGACAGAAATATAAGCTTTGGATTCAAAATATACCCAAAAACAAAGCAGGAATTGCCGGTTCTTATGGAAAAATTAAATTATTTAATTGGTTTGTGTTATCCGTCTTACACACCTGAATCAAGAATGATAACACCATTTGTTGAACTAACTTTAGGAGATATGTTTAATAGAGCACCAGGTATATTAGATAGTTTAACCGTAACGGTGGAGGATGCAACAACTTGGGAGATAGACGAGGGACTACAGTTCCCACATTTTATTTCTTGTCAATGCGAGTTTAAGTACATTGGTACTGAACAAAACGTGCCAGTTGCACTTGGTAAACATTATGATATACCTTGGTTAACTGGTAATAATAGATTGGGTGGTACTACAGACGGTGCACCAATCGGAACACTTATTAATGATGACAGCGATGACAAATCAAAAATCATAGGTCGTAATAAAGAATTTAATTATATTACTTCATTAGAAGATAGCATAACAAAATTAAATCCTGTAACAGAATAATAAATTATGAGATATAAAAATACAACAATATTAAAAGATAAAGATGGTAAAAGATACTATAAGCCAATTATAGTGGATGATATACCATTAAAAGATTCAGATTTATACATTAATCCTTTTCCAGGAGATAGGTTTGATATGATAGCACAACGTTATTACGGTGATTCAAATCTGTGGTGGATAATAGCTAAGGCTAATAATATGAGCGAAGGTCAAATAGGTGTTGATCCAGAAAAAAAACTTAGAATACCACAGGAAATTGATAGCATATTAAACTCATTATAAAATGTTAGTAAAAAATATAAATATAAGAATTCAAGAGGCTTTAAAGGCTAGGGAAAGAGCTTTAGCAAGAATAAATCAGAACACACCAACCGAAGCTAAAGAAGCTGAAACTCCTAAAGGTGTACCAAATCTTTCAGATATATCTTCAAGATCAACTTTTGTTAGGATGGTATCTAATAAAGAAATACCTGTTATAATACAAGGTGGAAAACTTGCAAAGAATTTAAATCCCGATGGTACAGATTCAAATTTAGCAACTCAATTTGGATTTAAAAATGTTTACAAAACAAAGAGTGATAAACAAATCAGACCACTTTCAGGCATAAAAGACATATCGGTAGAATATACAGGCGGTTATAGTGCGATTAGAAAAGCAGCTGTAAATTGGAAAGCTAGTTCATTGGATGATTTAAAAAATTTAGCTCCACATTTTTTAAACATTGGGAATAGCGTACTTTTAGATTGGGGTTGGGTTTATAAGAGAGCAGAGTTGAATCAATATCAGACTTTTTATGATGATGGTGTTATAAATCCAACATTATTTTCAAATCCAATGAACTTAATCTACGAAGCAGATGGAAGCTATGATGCTATTGGTGGCACAGTTTCTAATTTTGAATATAAACTTACAGAAGATGGTGGATTTGACTGTACAACTCATATAACATCTATTGGAATAAATCTATTTAATGGCACTAGGGTGGATAAAGGTAGTGGTGATTTTGTACCATCAGTTGGAGAGGATGGTAAATCAACAGAGGTACATTCCGATGATTTGATTAGTGCGCTTATAAACTTACCAATAATTTTAGATAATTTAATTAAATCAGATAAAGTGGAAATACATCCACGTCTGGGTACTAAAGAAGTAGATGGGAATACAGGATTGGATAATAGTTTACTTTTTAGTTCTGCGAATAATCAAATTTTTAAATGTATGTTATCAGGAAGAACTCAAAAAGTAAAAACCACATACTCTAGAACTGATTATTATGTAAAATGGGGTTGGTTAGAAGATAACATATTTTCTAGATATTCAAGCTATATAAATAATAAAAACGAAATCTTATCTGCAATTAGATCAATTGAGTCGGAGCTTGATCCAAAGGGTGATGTAAAAATAAATGAAGATGGATCGGTAGATTACAGATCAGTACTAATAAGAAATAATTCATCTTTTTTAATACCAAGAAATCCAATGAAATTTTTTTTGCCAGGACAGAATATTAATCCAAAAACAGTAGCGAGTCTTGATGAAATTGAACAAACTTTTCTTGGTTTTAGTTTTGGAAAAAAAATGCTTGGAGTTGGACTCGGACAGAAATCTCAAGAAGTTTTTGAAAGTTTCTTAAAAATAAACAGCGATTCCGAAAATGCATTTGCTGATGAGAATAATAAGAACTATGGTAGAATTAGAAATATTATGGTTAATGTAGATGAGGTTCAAAAAGCATTTGGTATAAAACCAAGTGCAATAAGTAGTGCAACAATAGATTACCACACAGGAAAAATATATGGTACTGATGTCGTAACTAATCCACCTTCTGATATTAAATCAGGTATAAAAAGACTATTATCAGCATTAAATCAGAATTTTTATGGGTTTTGGAACTTTGATATTAGTCAAGATCCCTTATCCTTTAACATAAAAGTTATAGACACCCACGCGACATCGCAGTTGAATGAAAAAGCTTACACTAGATTTACAGAAAATTCATACAAAGTAAGCAAAAATGGCATGTATAAGTTTCCAGCTTACAAACTTGGCAGTATGGTAAAGTCTCAAGATCTTAGTTTTAAAATTCCAGATTCAATGGCTGTTACAGCTGCTTACGGTTCTAATAAAAATATGGCTGGTGGAATTAGAATAGACACAACTAATACTTATCCTGAATTAGAAACTTTTTTTGAAAATGATGGTGATATACCCGATTCTAGATTAGATGGTTTACAAAAAGCTTTCAGAGCCAATACTGGTGACGGTCATAAAGTTGGCAATTCAAGTGGTAATCCTGATTCTTCAATAACCAAAGAAGGTAGCTTTATAATTAATCCGAATGCACCTTGGTGGTCTAAATGGACAGAAAAATCAAATAGCTCAGTTGAAAAGCCAAAAGTAGATTCTACGGATGAAACAGCTATAAAAGAAAGAAAAAGGTTAGATGATTTTAAAAATGAATTACATCTTTTAATATTAGGGGATGATCAAACTCTATTTGAAAATAATAGACAAATTTATGAAGATCAGGCAGTATTAGAAGCTCAGCTCAAAGAAGCTAAGAATATACTTTATGATAAGAGAGACCCCAATAGTTTGGGTTTTGAGGAAGAGGATGATATGAATCCTAACTTGACCAGTAAAGAGCTAGAAGCTGTTGAAGCAATTGAAGCAGAGATTGAAGCTCTGAACAATAATTTAATGGAAGAATCTATAACAAATATTTATTACTCTTTTGTACATGATTCAGAGAATAGGTTTAGAATAGAACTGTTTTCTGCTGGTGAGGCTGTTTTAAGAGCTAAGTTGTTTAACTTTGATAAACGGTCAAACTTATATCAAACAAATTGGTTAATTCCTGCAGAATTAAATTTAGAGGTGGATGGTATAGCTGGAATAACTCCTGGTGACATTTTACAAACAGATTACATTTTACCAAGATACAATCAAGAAATAAAATTAAAAGATTCGGAAACGATACTTGGTCCTCGCACATTTTTTCAAACGTTTGGTTTAACTCAACGAGTAGATGATTCAGGCTGGACAACTGAAATAACAACCAAAATGAGGATGAATAACTCTGTATTAGAGAAAAAGGGTATAGAAATTTTTGTACCAAAGCAAAAAGAGGTGCCTACTGAGACTGTAAATGAAGAGGTACCTGAAGAACTTATTGTTGAAACCGTTTACGGTTGTATGGATGATACACCAGGAACTAATGTAGATATAAACGGAGAACTTCTAACAGAAGGAGTTGAGCTAACAGATCCCGCAGAATTAGCTTTATACGGTCTTGAAGCAGGTGCTGTTAGAACTTTTTATGGTTACAAAGCACTAAATTTTAATCCAGAAGCTACGATACAACAGGTTTCAGAAGAGGATATGAGTAATCCTTGCACTTATTTAGAGCCACAAGAAGAACCAGTAGAAGATACTGATTTACAATATAATTTACAACAATCCTTAGATCCACCAGAGAGAAGAAACCAACCAGTACCTATTCGGGGTTGTGTGGATCAACTTGCTAACAATTATATTTTTGAAGATGACAATGAACCAGATGGATATGCAAGAGTAAGACATCCTGAAACAGGAGAGCTCCATACTTTAGTTGAGCTTGTAGAGAAAAACATATATCGTGTTATAAGTGCTCCAGATGAAGTACCTTGTTTATATGATGCTCCAGAACCACCTGAAACAGAACAACTTCCTGTAAATGTAAGTTCAGATAATTATGAACCACTACCTAAAAAGAAAAAGAAGAAATCAAAGAGGAAATCAAACGTTCAAACTAATAACAACAGTAATATTGCAAGCAGTACTATTGAAACGCCAATAATTGTTGATGTGGAAAGAGAATATAAACAACCCGCATCTGATGATTTATCTTCAGAAGAGGAAGGATTTGATGTGGAGCTTCAAATAGACGAATTAGAGCTTGACGAATTCGATCTTCCAAAACCAGACATATATGGATGTTTAGATCCCGCTGCTACAAACTTTGGTTTGGATATAAGAGGAAATGTAATAGATGAAAAAGATTATGATCGTGTGGTAAGAAAAATGGGACATGAAAATCCAACCGATCCATGTAATTTTCCTGTACCAGAACCTGTGGTAGAAAAGGGTATTAAGTGTACTGAAGAAGAATTAAAAGCTGGTTATCAAAGTAAATATGGTCATATAAACTTACAAAAAGGTGGTCAATTTAAAGAATATTCAACTGATTTAGTACAAGTTGAGATAACAACAGGTCCTAATGCCGGATCAAGTTTTGAATTACAATGGTATTGTATTCCACCAGAAGAAAAGAAAACCCCAAAGGTTAAAATAATCAGTAACGAGAAAAAAGAAAATACTAAAAAAGCTGCTTTGGTAAATACCAATCCTAAACCTAAAAAGCTATTTTCTACTTATCGAGGAACAAGCGCTCAAAATTATAATTTTCTCTATAAAGTAACTCCTTGGTATGCAAAAGGAGGATTTCTCAAAATAAGTTGGTATGGTGAAGGTTGGAATGAACAATCACCATGGAAAGATGGAAGGCATTCGGGACGTTTAATAGGTAACGCTGTTAGTTTTTGGATAAGAAAAAAGTTTTGGGATGAATATATAGAACAGCCAAATGAAACAGGAGAAACTATATACAAAACAGTAACACAAGCTAACGATGGTTTTGAAGAATGGAAAGATAAAACAGGTCTTTTTAAAGGTAATACACTTCCTACATATAAGCAAGGAGTGGTACAAGGAAATGGAATTGACTGGTTGCCTATAGGTAAGGCATTTTCAGGACCAAATCCAACGGCTAGGTATCCTAAAAATGGATTGAAAGGTGATGCGATGAGTGAATTAGGCGATAAACCAATAGAATTTTCAGATCAACCGTGGTGGCCATCAGGAAATTTTAATGTATTTAAACGTATAGATGAATAAGGGGATAATAAATGCCAACTCAAAATGAGAAAATGTTTAATAAGCTTATAGAAGAAAAGCAGGGTAAAACTAGATATAGAAAAGACTCGATAAATGATATATACGCAAATATTTTTAGAATAGATAGACCAAAGGGTGATGATACGAAAACATTAGAAAAAGAATTTATTTATGAAAATGGTAAATTCGTAGAGGCTGGTTTGGATTATCATAAAGTTTACACCACAGATTTTAAGGAGTATTGCTTTTTAGGTGTTGAAAGAGCTAATATAGATGTTATGATAATTCCTAGATTCAAATCAGATTTTAAAAAGTATTCTGAAGTTTCACAAACCGAAGTTTTAAATATATTTTCAGAATTTAAAGGACCTTCACCTAATGATTATAAAAAACGTTTTTTTGTTAGATATTTTGCACAAAAAGCAAATCAACCTAATGCTACACCATTTGACATATCTAAAGAACAATACAAATCATCTCCACTTTATATATATTCTAAATGTAATTGGATAATATTTGGAAGTAATTCAGTTAAAGTTAGAAAATATAATAACAGACAAATAAAAATCGCAAGTATTGCAATGCCTAATTTAAAAAAAGTTTTATCACCATTTCAATACTTTAGAAAAAGTAGTACATTGACTATAAGACAAGCAGTTTTTAAAAAATTAGGATTTTCAGCAAATTTTGGAACTGGTGCTACCTCTTCTGGTGGAACAGGTGGAAGTTCAACTGGTGGTTCAGGCGGTGGCTCTGGTGGAGGATCAGGCGGTGGCTCTGGCGGTGGCTCTGGCGGAGGCTCAGGCGGTGGTTCCGGCGGAGGCGGCGGAGGCGGCGGATATTAATTTGTATTTTGGGAATTTATTAAGATATATATTATAAATTAAGGTTATATTATGAAAAAAGAAGTTTTAGATAAGGGCTTTATAGAAGTCGTGGATTCGCTTGGATCAGATTTAACAGTAGTCAATTCTGCTCGTGTATCATTCGGTAAGAGAAAAACAAAGTTTGATAAATCAGATGCGAGATTAGTTAAGTATTTAGCTAAATACAAACATTACTCTCCATTCAGACATTTACAGGTTCAGTTTCATTTGAAAGCTCCTGAGTTTGTGATGCGACAATGGTATAAACACGTTGTTGGAATCGAAACCACATCTAACAGTTCAGCAAAAGATCATGCTTGGAACGAAATCAGCGGTAGGTATGTACCCGTAGCCGATTACTATAATCCATCGGTTTGGAGAAAACAGTCAGAAGATAACAAACAAGCATCAGAAGGTGTATTGGATGATTTACAACAAAAGAGAATGGATGATGCTTATAACGATTTGATGAGAAAGGTTAGAATGACTTATGACAAAATGGTAAATGCGGGTATGGCAAAAGAGCAGGCTAGAATAATCCTACCATTGAATCAATACACCGAAGTATATTGGACTGCTTCTTTTCAGGCAATAATGAACTTTATAGAACTAAGAAATGAAAAAACCTCACAATGGGAAATACAAGAATATGCCAAAGTATTATTAGACTTAATGTTCGATGTGTATCCCGAAACTACTAAACTTTGGAGTGAAGCCCACAATTGGTAATAGTTGAATCTCAAAAAGAATGGGATGATTTTTATACAGACATACAAAAGCAAGAATCTATTGTTGTACCTATACAATGTGATGATAACAAACATCCTTTAGCAACAAATCTTTGTTTACTGTATTTTGTAGGTTTAGATACAACCTATGAGTATGTACTTCCGTTCAGACATACAGATACTAATAATTTAGATATTGAAAAGCTAAATGACTTAATCATAGATCAAACGATATACACCTATGATAAGAAGAAGTTACTGCATTTTGCACCATTCAAAGATATAAAAGATTTACAGATGTTGAGGTATTTAAGTACAAATCAACCATTGGTTATAGAAGATACTTTAACTAATGCACATGAACATTTTCATAGAGTGAATTGGGGTAAACCTAATTTGAATTGTATAATACCTATCTTAAAACATTTAGAAGCTTGTAGAGCAGTTGTCAATATTATTAAGTACACCACAACCTCAGCGGAAGAAAAATACTATAATGATTACAATGATAAGGTACTT
>Ga0098043_1000310_pt1 | contig 16875 bp, 23 predicted proteins | sample 9B_taG_FD_92581 | JGI IMG/M metagenome (GOLD analysis project Ga0098043, IMG submission 92581) | Marine viral communities from the Subarctic Pacific Ocean - 9B_ETSP_OMZ_AT15188_CsCl metaG | ecosystem: Environmental > Aquatic > Marine > Oceanic | place: Subarctic Pacific Ocean | collected 2015-01-10 | reverse complement strand
GCCATGAGCTTTCCAAATACCAGAGTGCTGGTTTTAGCCCACGTTAAGGAGCTGCTGGAGCAAGGAGCTTCAGGTTTGAAAAAGTTGTATCCAGAGGCTGATTTTGGCTTCTACAGCGCGTCTTTGAAAGAGAAGGATCTGACTAAGCCAATTACCTTTGGCGGCATCCAGAGTATATACAAACGTGCATACGAGATGGTTCCAGCTCCAGACTTGGTGATTATCGATGAGGCGCATATGCTGCCACCTAAAACGACCACACGCTATGGTCGATTTATCGATGACTTGAAACAGTGCAATCCAGACGTAAAAATTGTTGGACTGACGGCCACGCCATATCGATTGAGTTCAGGATATTTGCACAAGGGCGAAGGCGCAATCTTTGATGGCATTGCTTATGATATTCCTGTTACCATGCTTATGGATCAGGGTTATCTAGCTCCAGTTATCAGTAAAGGTGGCATGAAGCAGATCGACCTGACCAATGTGAAGAAACGAGGTGGTGAGTTTGTCGAAAGCGATTTGGCTGTTGCTGCGTCTGATCCTGAACTGGTGCGTAAAACAGTTGAAGAAATTGTTACGCTTGGAGCCAATCGTAAAAGTTGGCTGATCTTTGCCAGTGGCATTGACCATGCAAATATGTTGGAGTCTGAGTTTTTTGATCACATGATCGACTGCGAAGTTTTGACTGGTGAAGACAGTCAGAAAGATCGCGCATCGAAGATCGAAAGATTTAAGAACGGTAGCCTTCGATGTTTGGTAAACGTGAATGTTTTGACTACTGGGTTCGATGCGCCGAATGTTGATTTGATTGGTCTGGTTCGAGCGACAGCATCGACAGGTTTATATGTCCAGATCATTGGGCGTGGCACTCGAACATTTGAAGGCAAAGAAAATTGTCTGGTTTTAGATTATGGTCAGAATGTCGAGCGGCATGGGTTTATCGATAAAGTAAAACCAGAACGTGATGACCGGGGCGATGGTGATGGCGAAGCGCCGATCAAGACTTGTCCTAAGTGTCAGACTCATTTGGCTATTGCTTGTTTGATTTGTCCTGAATGTGGGCATGAGTTTCCACCACCCACGCTGAACCACGCAAGTAAGAGTTACGATGGCGCAATGATTTCGACACAAGTAAAGCCTGAATGGTTTGACGTAGAAAGCGTGACGTACAGGCGCTGGCAGAAGGCTGGGAAGCCTGACAGTGTGAGAGTGACGTATCACTATGGCTTTTTCAAAGAGACATCTGAGTGGCTGTGTCCTGATCATGGTGGCTATGCCACGACTAAATACATGCAGCGCAAACCACAGCTTGGTGCAAAAGCAAAAACCACAAACGAAGCAATGGATGAATGCCAAAGCTGGAACAAGCCTAGCCGCATTCAAGTAAAGCCTGATGGCAAATACGAAAGAATTGTGAGGTTCGATTATGAGAAACGTGAGAAGAAGGAAAACGTCATCCACGTTGATTTCAGTCTCGAAGAAATACCCTTCTGAGCATGATGAACAGGTTGGTTTTGTAAATTGGTTTCGAACAAGATTTCCAAAAGTTTTGATCTTTGCCATTCCAAATGGAGGCAAGAGGTCGGTGGGCGCTGGTAAAAAATTTAAAGCTGAAGGCGTTGTGGCTGGCATTCCTGACTTGTTTATTCCTAGCTGGGATGTCTGGGTAGAAATGAAGCGTCAATCTGGTGGGCGACTTTCCCCCGATCAAAAAGAGATCATTCGATATTTGGAAGATGAAGGTTACAAAGTTATTGTGGCCAAAGGTGCGACAGATGCATCGAAACAAATAATGGAAGCAAAAGATAACTGGGGGAGAAAAAAATGAATTGGAAATATCACTGGACAGTAAGAGATGATGGACTGCATATTTATGAAAATGGTCAAAGAATTGCAAAGATCGATCCTGATCATTTCAAACATTTAGTTGCTGAAATGGCAGAGCATGTAAGGTGGCAAGAAACAAAAAAGGAGAAAGTTGATGGGTGACGAACAGTTAACAGGATGGCAAGCGTCACAACTAAAATGGTTAAAACGACAGGTTGATAATCTAGCAGATGAGAGTAGGCGCGATGATGCCAGACCAAGGATAGAACAGGAATTGTTTGCCGCAAGAGAAGAGTTGGATGATTATGTGGACGCCTTAAAAGAGACAGGCATTAACATAGAACACAGAAGAAGATCATGGCATGGTGTAATATAAGTAAATAAAATAATTTAAAAAAAATGCATTGCCCCCCTTGTAATCTATGACAGATGTCATATATGTAAGTTATAGAGAGAGAGAAAGGAAACTAAAATGAAAATCATCGTACAACATTCAGAGAGCAACCGCGATGGCGAAATTACTGGATATACAAATGTAGCAGAAGTTAACGCATCACGCTTTGAAGACGTAGATCAGGCACTTGAGTATGCTTACCGTTACACAAACAACGTCATGGGTTCTTGGTCTATTAAGAAAGAATTTTTACCAATGCGTGATGGTGGCGAAATGCCAAACGGCGATTACAATGACGATGTTACCGTACTGCGTCATCGTCCAGATGGCATGGGTCAAAGATCATCGATGATGGGTGATCGCATGATTGTTAACGAAAAAACTTATGAAGTTGCAGCGTTTGGTTTCAAAATGATGGAGGCAGTGTAATGAGACTATATCAAAACAGTAAAGGCCAATGGTTTGGCACACAGGCAGACGCTCGCCGCAATTCACCAAGAGACTGGCGCGAAGTTGAAGTACCGACATCGAAACAGGATCTGCTGAACTGGCTAAACGAAAACAAAGTTGGGGGCATTCAGCAGAACGCCCCAGAGCCTCACCCAGCGCCAGAGCCAAAGTCTGAGCTGCTGTCGCCCCACGCAGCAAGTTGGGTTGCATGGGCGCTCGACAAGCTCAAGCGCGGCAACAAAAAAGATGCCGAAGAAATGCTTATAAAAGGCTTAAAGATTCAAAAGGAGTGGGTATAACACCCACTTTTTTTTCTTTGACCCCTTGTAATCTATGACAATCGTCATTATATAATAAGTATAGAGAGAGAGGAAACACTATGAAAAATCTAAACATCAAACCAGTCAATCACGGCAAAACCAAAGCTGACAGAAATCGCTACTGTGGTCCAGCAGTCATCAGTTCCATCACTGGGATGGCTACTGGTGAGGCATCACGATTGATCCGTCACGTTAGTGGACGCAAATCCATTAAAGGATCTTCAGTTCGTGAAGTCACAGACGCACTATCGATGTGTGGCATCAAGAGCGAATACAAATCATTTGGCATGAAGCTGGGTCGCTCCACTGGCCCAACACTTGCTGGATGGCTCAAGGCCACAGTCAAAGAGCGAACTGCTGATCGCGTGTTTCTGATCATCGCTGGTTGGCACTGGCAACTGGTTCAAGGTCGCCGCATTGTCTGTGGCATTCTTGGCAGTCCAACGTCTGTCCGTGACAAGCGTGTCAAGCGCAGAGCGCGTGTGGCAAACGTCTACGAGCTTCACTCCACTGGAGCAATCACAACGCCCACAGAGGCCAAAAAGCCTAAGAGCGTTGACACTAACCGCAACTACCGTTCCAAGGCTCAGAGCCTTGCTAAGAAGCTGGGCATGGAGATCAGCATTGAGCCTAGTGGCTATGGAGATAATGCGTACTGGATCGATTACGAAGGCGATTTCGACTACTCTCAAGAAGGTATAATTGACGGTCACTGCTCATACGATTGGCAAGAAGTGTTTTGGAAACTCCAAGAGATTGAAGAGTATCAGCAAAAAAAGGCAGCATAAAAATTGAGGCTTCGGCCTCTTTTTTTATTTCTTGCTATTGTAATCTGTGACAACTGTCATTATATAATAGGTATAGAGAGAGGAAATTAACATGGCATATAACCCAACACACGAATATGAGCATAACTACTACCCTTCAATTGAAGCTCGCAAAATAGCTAACGCTGCCAATACCAAGCGCAAAAACTGGATTGCTACTGATGATCGCGCAGAAGAAATCATCGAATTTGTTTCTGATTACGATTCAGATGGCGAAGGTTTTTTTTCAGCTTGTGCAAAAGGTATTGAGAAGTTTGGATCGCTTACACCTAACATGCGTAACGCTATGGTTAAGGTGTTGGACAAACGTGCCGCACAAGCCGCTGAGTGGGCTACCAGAGATGGCAAGTGCGAGTTTGTTGGCACAGTGGGCGAGCGTCAAGCTTTCGCAGTCACAGTGAAGCATATCGTGGAGCTAGAAGGCATGTATGGCATCTCATACCTTCACATCTGCCGTGACGCTGATGACAACGTAATCATCTACAAAGGCACACAATACTGGGATAAAGGCGCTCAAGTGACTTTCATGGCCAAAGTAAAAGATCATGGCGTCCGTGATGGTGTAAAGCAAACTATCATCCAGCGCCCCACAAAAGTAAAAGTAAATGGGGAGGATTACTGATGAAGTATCCTACTGAGGATAACTTTCCAATATTTTTTGGCGAGTTTCCTCATCAATGCTATTAAGTATAGAAGACGCACTAGGAGATTGATCTGTACTTACAGTCTCTACAATTTCTGGTCTTGTTGCTGCTTGAGAAATTGAAGAGAATAATGGCGCACCTGATCTTGCAACATATTGTCTAATTACATTTGATGCCTGAGATCTTTGCTGCGCTCCCTCGACTGCTCCAACAATATCAGCACCAACAATAGGTATGCCTCTAGCAAAGTTCATTAATCCTGAACGTGTCATAGCACTTAGCAATGTATAGCCAGACCCAGAAGGATTCAGTTTAATCTCAGCCCAAAGTGTTGGCATTACATCTTCTCTAAACTTTGACACTCTAGAAATTTCTTCTGGAGAAAACAATTTATTAATTATTGCTTTATTTTTTACAAAAATATCATCGTAATTGTTTACAATGTTACTCCTTGTTACACCTGATCTACCAGCACCTGAAAAGGCTTTTTCAAGTATAGCATCTTTTAACAATCCAACAACTTCTTCATATTGTTCTTCTGGTAAGTTTGATTTCAATCGATCAATTACTAAAGGCATAGATTGATTGGGAGCAAATTTACTATGACCAAAAATTGCATTGGCTACTTGTCTAGGTGTGTAATCTGGATTGGTGATTTTTTCCAAAATAGAGTTTGCTGCTCTTTGCGCTGAGTTTGCGGCTTTACCTTTACCTGTTAGGCCAATGTAAGTTTTGTATAGTTCAGTTGCGTCTTTTAATTGATTTAACACAAGTTCATCGCCATACATAAAACCATCTTCAATTCCATCAAAGACGGCCTTATCAAATACTTTTTTTATTTCACCTAAAGCTAATTGCTCTGGAGATCCTTGCTCTGCCGATCTGACGGTTCTGTTTAATCTTTTTTGGTAACCATGAATTTGTTTTAAAGGTTGATCTTTAAAACCTTCTTTGCCTGTCAATTTGTATAGCTTTTGCAAAAATTGTAATTCTCTTTTCAGAAGAGGCATCGAAACAAGTTCTGCGTTTGTTATTCCTATTTCTTGTCTGACTGCATTCAATGCAGATTCAACATTTGTCCTAATACCATCAACTGTCATTTTTGGTGGCATTTTTGCGTTTCTGACATCTGTATATGCTTTACTTGCGCGTTCTTTTACATCGCCTGCTTGTCTCCCAACAATGTCTTTTACTTCTTCTGCTGCAACTCCAGATATATCTGTCTGATCTAAATTTGTAAGCGGAGATCCAGAGCCAAATTCACTTTGTAATGTTTGTGCCTCTGATCTAATTTGATCAAGCTGCTGCTCATCAAATCCTCTTATAACCATAGATGCTTCAGCATCTGTTGAAGACGCTCTTCTTAAAACATCTTCTTGCTCAAGTTCTGGAGTGGTTTTTGGAGTCGGTCCAGCTTTAGAGTCTGGTAATGGAGATGTACGTTGTCCTTGAGTTAAAGGAAACTGTGATGACTGAGGATTAAATCTAGGGAAAACTCTTCCACCGCTCACTACTCTTGCGCCAGCTTTTATAGGCGTTGAAATTGCTCTGGCAGCAGGGGGTAATAATAAATCTGCGCCAACACCAATTGAAGTGGCCGTTCCAACTTCTGAAGCAAGATCTGACAAATCCCTGTCTTTTGATGCTGTTGTTTTAGGAGTCATTTGACCTTCTAAAGCCTGAGATCCAGTCTCAGTAGCTCCGTATGTTGGAACTCCCAACCCAATAGTTTGTTTTATATTTTTGGCTCTTTTCATAATTTTCATAGCAGGAAGATATTTGTATATTTCCCCTACGAATGTTCCAAAATCTTGAGCAGACGCCCCCGGCTTATTTACATAGTAAGGCTTGTTATTCCAAATCATCATTGGATTACCATACTTATCTTGGAAGCCTCCCCCCCAACGTGGATCATCTTTAAATGAATTTTCAAAAATTTCTAATTTTCCAACGTCATCTCTAGCCATCATAGCTTTAAAATTAGGAATTATACCTTCTACAAATCCGGGTGCATCACCACCCATGTCAGTTGCTTCTGGAACTTCTGGAAATTCAATTTCTTGACCTTCACCAGTATATGCATCTTTCAAAGCTGATGGTATTGAAGCCAGACGCTCAAGGAGTGATTTCTCTTCTTCTTGATTAATTTCAGAAGTATTAACTTCATTAGATTGATTAGCGTCTGGATCTCCACTTTGAGCATCAATTTCAGAAAGCTCTTCTAAAGAAAAATTAGCCATTATTAACCTCCCCAACCTTTAATAATAAAAGTTCCTGAATTTGGATAAATTTTATTTCCAGAAGAATCTTTGTTTAAGATCACAGCGCCGTTAGGAAGAGATGCTTTCCATGCATTTCTTGCTGCTATATATTCATTAGCAGTATTATATTTTGCGTTACCATTTTCATCTACAGCATCAATCCCATCAAACTTTTCATAAATTCCTTTATCAAGCTCTAAAACTTTATTCTCAATGTATTCTATTGATTTATTTTGAGTAAGAAGCTGACGCCTTAACTGAATTTCTTTTTGAGCATTTCTAGTCGTTTTATCTAAACTATAAAGCGTTAGATAATTTGATACGGCTGGATTTTCCATAGTTAGAATTGCAGATTTATACGCTCTAAATTCCATGTCAGATGTAGCACCAGAACCAACTGGACGCATTTGAGGAGCAAGTTTATTAGATATTGCTTCTAAATATCTTTGAGATTCTAGCTCACTATCTGAAAAGCCAAACGCAGAAGACATAAAGCTACGAATTGGCATTGTATAGCTTTGGAATGCACCAGTTAAATCTTGATTTTGAAGTAATACGGTCATCGCACTATCAAGCGTTGGTAGTAGGTCGTTCATAACTTGATTTTGTTTTATAGCAATTTTACTAAGACCTTTGAGTATTTCATTTCTATCTATCACTTCAGCAGGAACTGGAGAGCCACCGGGTGTTCTTGTAATTACGTTAAATTCAGAGTCTTCACCAGCTCTTGGTATATAATAATTTATATATGAATCTGCTTGTATAACTGGTCTACCAATAAGGTTAGGATCGTCAGTAGTAATTAAACTAAATAAATCTGCATATTCGGTATCGCCTTCATTAACACCAAGAGCCGCAAGTTTTGCCTTTGCATTTTCATCAGACAAATACAAAACACGATCTTGTTGAAGATATTTTTCTACACCTTGTTTTGGAACAGCTTGCTTCGGACCAACCAAACCTTGATTAGATGCCGTAATAATATTAGCGTTTGATAAAACAACATTGTTATTTTCATCTGGAGTAAGATTAGGAAGACTAAGAAGAGTTCTTAAATTTTCCAAGTTTTCTGGATTGACACTAACTGTTGATGTTGAAGCAGTTCTATTAGTTTTACTCAAATCATAAAACTTACCATCACTGCCCATCTGCCCAGAAGTTGCATTATAGTCTTTTAGCTCTTCTGCTGTCGCTGGTCGGTATGTAACTTTTCCAGCGCCCGGCTTCAGACTAGGCGCAAGAGACAAAGCAGTCTGCATTCTTGCCTGATCTGTTTCTTTCTTTTCTTTTTTCTTGGCAGCAAGATAATCGGCTGGTGCTTGCATAGCGCCTACAGCAGATCCTAATACAGTAGCTCCGGGCTTTGATGCTCCTTGACCCATAGCTAAGAAGAATTGCAGAGCAGCCTCATAAGGATCGGCCTTTTCAACTGCTGGATATAGCTGCTGGGCAAAATCAATAGCCATTTGTCCACGATCTTCGTTATCAGCCAATTGACCAAGAATTGGCCTAAGAGCGCCCATATTACCTAAATCATTTGGGCTGCTTCCTGTGGCTCCAAGTCGTGTTTTGTTTACTACCATAACCTACCCTTTAATCGTTTGCCATTTTGTAGGCACTGTAGCCAGCACCAATGCCACCAATAAGCTGTCCATAAACTGATGGGTTAGCAGTAAAGCTAGATCCTAGCTCATAGCTACGGCTTCTTGTGCTGTATGGTGTACCAGACAATGCACCAAGTGCGAAGTTGACCATTTCCATTGGATACTGCTTTTGATCCATGTAATCTGCGTATGCCAAGTCGAGCGCACGTTGATCCAAGACACGCTGTGCCTCTCCAGAAGAAATAAGACCAGCCGCTGCACGATTTTGCAGATCCATAACCATCGGACCTAAGTTTTGATAAGCGTTCATTTGCGCTATGCGAGCTGCTTCATCTGTCTCAAAACCAGTTCGAAGCGCATCTTCTGCACCAAAACGAGCTGCACGTTGATCGCCATAACGACCATATCTAGCATCTTCTAGGCCAAATCTACCAGCACGATCTTCCATAAACTGACCACGCATGACATCTTCTGCGCCGAACCTAGCTTCACGATCACGCTCTGATCGTGCAACATCTTGATCGTACCTACTAGCCGCAAACTGTAAACCTTCACGTCCTGCTCTTGCGCGGAGATCGCCAGCCGCTTCTGCGCCTTCTCCAATCGCTGTTGCTTCCAGAAGCCCCAGACGTGAGCCAAAAGCGCCACCGCCCATTGCAGCTCGACTTCTAGCCTCGTTTTGATTGCGAGTAATTTGCTCTTCTATTTCTCGAATGGCTGGATCCATAGATCGCTGATAAATATCCATATATTCTTGAGCATTTTCCACTGAAAATGGATCTACACCTTGCCCAAGAAGTTCTTCTCGCGTTGCACCTTCATATTGACCCATAAGACCAGCATCTGATGTTGCTTGAAATTCATCTCCAAGAAGTTCTTGACGGCTCATAGAATCGTAACCACCGCCTAATGTATTAGCTACATCCGCTGCACGATTGATATAAGGAAGATAGTCACCGCGACCCTCACGCAACATTTGCATACCAAGACGTTCATCTTCTGTTAAATTGCTGCCATCAAAAGTTGCTGTTCTTTCGCCTTGGTAAATTGGATATTCAGAACCAGCAATACCTGTGGCAGAAGTGAACAATTCTCGACCAGCAGCAGCAACCCATTCTGGAATTTCTGTACCTTCTACAACATTCGTTGCATCAGGTAGCTCAGTGTATGATGGTGTGCAAAAACCGCCCATTTACGCCTCCATATAGAGCGAACCAACTTTGGATAATCCAAGGCGCTCATAAAATTTATCTTTTCGCTCACCATCTCCCGAATAGACATGGCCTAATTTAATTTTAATTTTTGCTTCTCTTGCGATTTGCATAAAACTTTTTATCAACTTTGCCGCGATATTTGACTTTCTATGTTCTTTATAGACAAAAAACCACATATCAGCCAAATATTTTTCACTAGACCACCAGTCAGTGCTTTCTACACCAGCTATAGATCCAGCTATTTTACCGTTTACATCAAACACTATAACAACACCTCTATGCAAAGCATTGCTGATTTCTGACGTTAGTTTCTCAGAATCAATTGGAGAAGTACAGTCGATGGTTTCTGAATGCATGACATTTAACATCATAAATATTTCAGAAAGATCTTCGACTGTCGCCAATCTTAGCATTATGACATACCGCCTAACGCACCCATTTGTGGGTTAGATTGTGTTTGTGCTGTTTTCGGTGGCTGTGTTGGTGGCGGTCCTGCTTGACCAGAACCAGCAATTGCTTCCATTAATGCTCCCAGTTCAGGCAACAACATAAGAAGTGCCTTTGCCGCCTCTGGGGTAATTGCACGATCTAACTGTGCTAATTGCTCTTCTGTCATCGCTCCAAGGCGTGAAACTAAAACTGCTGCCAACTGTGAAGATGGCCGCATAATGTTTTGCCTTGCCTGATTAACTGTTTTATCATTAGGTGCGCCTCGCTGTTCGCTTGGCATATTTGCCCCAGTCATGTCTGGCATTTCTGGGCGTTGGTTCATTTGTGGTTGTCGTGCCATTTTTTATTTCCTTTTAAAAGAATTTAGACAAGAACCCGACAATCGGACCAGAGCCGGGAATAATTGCGTTTGCGACATATGAAAGAACAGCAGTTTTACCAGCGTCTTTAGCAGCATCCATTGGATCTGCTCCCATAGCCACCTGAGTAATAAAGTCAGCACCAGCAGCATATCCAGTGACTTTAAGATTGGCTGCGCCAGCTTCTGTGCCAAAATTAAGACGGTTCATAACTCTGCCGCCGTAATTTGCAGCAGTCGCTCCATCAATTCCAGCACCAGTAGCAATTAAGCCTCTGCCAGTTTGCACAGCTTGCTGTGGTACATTATCTTTATTTAAAAAGTTAAGTGGGTTTACTGCTCCAAAACCAGCTTTTGCTGCATTTTCCACAGTAGCTTTTCCAGCTAAAGCAGCACCAAATGCACCACCAGCCGCTGCTCCTGTTGCCCCTGCTATTTTTTGAGATGCACGTTCCATCTGTGCTTGCAAAGCAGATTCTGGGCTTACTCCAAACTCTTCTCCAAATTCTTCTCGAATCTTGTCCATTTCTTCAGCAGTCATGTTCAAGTCTTCAGAAGGATCATAAGTCATTGTTCCTGTTTGTTGGGCTTCAATAAACTGAAACATTGGCATGTATTTTGTGCCATAAATCTTTTGCATCACACCCATATCAAGGCCGGGATCTCTTGATGCTAATTCAATAGTTGGCAAGGTGATTGTGCCGTCTTCATTGGTAACTGGTTTATCGACTACTGAAGTACCTACATTAGCTAAAGCCCCAATATTTGGCGATAGATTAGGTATTAGTCCTGAATTAAGTATATTTGACGTAGCAATAAGTCGCCCATCATCCCCTACAACTACAGCCATTTAGGTTACCTCCAAAAAACTTGCCACAACGTGCAACCGATCTGCTGTTGCTGCTGTAACTTTTATAATTTCGTTCTCTTGTATAACAAGAGGATTAGTTAAAAGCTCATCTGTAGCATTAGCAGATATTGCTTTAGTTTTAAAGACACTAAAAATTGAGCTACTAGAATCTGTTATTGTGACTGTAATAGTATCTGCATTTCCACTGTCTTCAGATACTAAAAAAGATTTAAAAATAGCAGTTGTAGCGCCCGGACAAGTGTACAAAGTTGTGGCATCTGTACTTGTTAAATCTACTTTTGCATTTTTATAATTGTTTGCCATTATGCCATAAACCACGCTGTAGCTTCAGCTTGTTCAACTGCATTTGTAAGGCCAATCGATGCAGCAAAATAAGTAGATTGCTTTTCAAGTTCAAGCGTATTGGTTAAGCGAGCCATGTATCCCTGATTATAATCTTCAGGTGGACTTGGTAATCTTAAAACGCCTAAACCAGTTCCTGTTGTACTCATCGCATACCATCCGCTCTTGTATTTATTCTAAAATCACCAAGTGACCAATCATCTTCTGTTCCTGTTGTTTCAAACTTAACGCTGATTTGTCTGCCTTTTGCTCTTACACTAAGTTTTTCTGTAGAGCTGGTCATAGCAAACGGACCTTTGACAGTTTCAGGAGCAGATGGATATTTGCGTGTGTTTAGATAAAGATCCATAGATGTATTGGTAGACATTGTGACGTTTGGCACGATTTTATCGATCATGTACAAGTTTTCGCCTTCAGCCGTTAGTTCGCGTGGCGAGCCTTCTATGAAGCAATTCATTGCTGCGCCTGCTGCACTTGTGCCTATTTCATGGTCATATAGATTGCCATTTGGATCAAATGCGAATGGTTCATTACGAGATCCAAATGTATCATGCCAAGTTGTTCTGTCCATTGTGCCTATCGACCATGCACCTTCGACATAGTTATATGTAACGTAACTATCATTTTCTGGATTTAATGTGCCTGCTGTATTGTCGTTGCTAACATACCACCAAGTAATTTCTTTAAATTTTTTGTTGTGACCAACAACAACCTTATCAATATATCGATTTTGCATTCTATCAAATACATAATACTTAACAGGACAAGGTAGTTCTTTTACAATACCGTCATATGAGAAGAAATTTCGTTTACCCATCCAAAAGACATTACCATCTATACTGATCATTGTATTTAAACCAGCCGCTCCAGCGTCTGTGGCAAGCAATCGAAATGAAAAGATAAACGGCGCACCAACAAATGTCATGCCATATATGGCTTCATCTGTAGATATGATAGTTTCTTCACGCGCTGAAACCATTGCAACGATTTTTGTTCCAACTTGCAAACGCTGGTCGCCAGCAGTATTTAAAGAAGTCGGACCGAACTTGGTAAAATCTTCCTGTGTTGACCATCGCACAAGCATGTCATCAACATCACCACCTCCACTAGCAGAATATGCTTGACAGCCGCCAGCAATGAAATGCCGATCTGGAAATGATACTGTGGTTACACGCGCAACAGATGGAACGCTATCAGCTCCAGTTATAGAAGACACAAGAACAGCGCGGTTTACAACGCCTCCTGACGTATCCCAATAATAAATTCCACCATTACGAACTGTAGCTATGAGATCTTCGCCCCATAGGTTTAAATTCCATGAGCTACTGTCGAGAGCAACATCTGCTGCTGTAATTGATCTTGGTGTATTCCAAGCCTCTGCACCCCAACCACCAACGCCCCAACCAAGTGCTGGATCTGAGCTTTGCGATCCAAGTCCATCCGCTATGCCAATTAAATATGCGATTGCTGCACTTGTGCCACCGCCTGCTGAAACTGTTGATGTCGCTTCTGTTGATACGGTTATTGTGTAAGTATCAGTCGTTAAAACTGTTATTTGATAACCATAATAATCATTAATTTCATCTGCTGGTATGCCACCAGTTGCTGTAGCTCCGCTTATTGCTACCCAATCACCAGTTGATGCACCATGCGCTGCGTCTGTAATTGTAATTACTTTACTACCAGATGTTGTGGCTATTGGGTTTATTAAAACTTCAGTTACAACAGCGCCATCTGCGTGTGTTGCAGCAGAAGTGCTATTTGTTCCTCTTGTGCATCCTGTTAAAATTAAACCGCTAATTCCTGTGTAAGTTATAATTTCACTGTCTATTTTTATAGTTCCAGCAGTTTTAAATCCTGTGACACTTACAAGATCTATTTCAGTTTCACTGGCGTCTAAAGCCTCATTAGTTGTAGTTGCATCATTAGATTTGTCTCTAAGAGGTGTAATGTCATACAGCGCACCATTTAATAAAATATACAAATGATTATGAGTGCCGATTGCCATGTAATCTTCACCGTCTGTCAATGCCCTCCAAAACGCTGTTTTTCTCGCTATACCTGTGATAGTAGTAGAAGTTGCCGTAACATTTGAACTAGCGTCTAGCCTTAAAATTGTTTCTTCTTGCCATCCTCCTATTTTAGTTGGATAGCCATTACGAAAACGAACCAGATCACCATCTACCCAAAACGGTCCGTTTTTTCCAGCAGCATATTCTGTTATATCTTTAACAATACCGGGATCATATTTAAGAAGCTGCAAAGGCATTTGTTATTTTACCCACTCATATACTTTTTTAGTTTCTTTTATGCGATGATCTAAACCTGTATAACCACCGTTAATTTTGCGTGTCAGGCGCTTTACTACATCATCATTAACACCTTCGTCACATATTTTCCATAAATTGTTTTTTCTAAAGAACCATATGGCCGTATCCATAGCATAATCTTCTTCTAGCAGTGTTGGATTGTTTAAAACATCTGGAAGGCGCATATCTGACGCAAACGATCTGACGTTGTTATACCCGGTTAATTGTAAAAAACCCCTGCCTATCCATTTGTGGCCTTCGCCTTCTTTATTACCCATGCGCCCCGAATAAACCTTATCAGCTAATGCCTTTGGATTTCTAGAATATGGTTTTGCGCTTTCTTCTGTTGGAAATCTTTTTGGCCAAACACGCATCATTGCTTCTACAGAGTAGTTTAAGTTTTCGCGTGTAAGTTTAAAAGATCCACTTTCATGGATAACTTGGCCTATCAAATGTGCGCCACGTTCTGGCGACAGTTCGTAGTGTTTTACGATTCCGCGAGCCGTGTTAGGGCCGAATGAACCATCTGGCGTACATCCACATTTTTCTTGAAGAATTTTTAAAGCATTACTCATTTTATTTTCGCTTTCATGTAAAGAATTAAACCGTAAACAACTAAGCCAAACACAGTAGCAGCACCTATATCTACTAAATGCTCTCGCATGTGATAGATAAACTCTATGCCTGCTTGTAAGTCTCCTTGAGTAGCAGTGTTGATTTCTACGTTTTTAGTACCGTTAAAGGTTTCAATAGTCTGTTCCATTATCGTGCATCCGAATGTATGGGAGATCGCGTAAGATATTCTAGAGTGCTTTCTAAGGTTTTAATACGCGCCTGAATTTTAATTATTTCCATCATATGAGAAGCCATGCCGCCTACATCTTCCCAGATCATTTCAGTTTCATCCCAAATTTCGTTGTCTGCGTCTTCCATATCCTCATAAAATTCTGAAAGTATTTTTGTTATTTCAGCAAGTTTTTCAGTATTTTGTTCTACATCCCTGATCAAATTGGTGCGGTCAGTCGCATTGTTCTCAACAGTCAAAACGCTAACAGTCTCTTCAAGGTTAGATATTGTACTAGCTTGCTGCGCCGTCCACCAAATGAAGCCTCCGATCTGAGCGATCACTATTCCAACAACCGCAATTGACACCTTTGGTAACTTGTCAGACATCTTTTTTTCTCTTTGCTAAAAGATCATCAAGGTTCTTTTCTTTAGTTCCTCCATCGTAAGACCAAGCATAACCTTCGTTAACCATAATCTCATTTATAGACATTTCATCTTCTTCTGTTTTATATAACCAACCAAGCATACGGCCATACTTGCCGTCTTTCTCAGTTTTTACAGTAAGCTTTGATGCTTTCATAAGATGTATTTCAAGAAATTCTTTGGCTTCATAACCTAATTTTTTCTCTTCAAGGTTTTTAGTTCTGCTTTCTGGTGTATCTATACCAGCAAGTCTAACGCGCTCTTTCTTCGTAAGATCAAAACCAAGATCAATGCTTATGTCTACAGTGTCACCGTCAACAACTCTGTCCACTGATTTTACAAAGTAAGTATACATTACTTTTTACCCATAAATTGTTTACCGCCCCTTATTCCTATGGCGGCGCTGCATACGGCGAAAACTAACCAAGTATACCACTCTGGCAATTCGGCCAATCGATCAAAGCCATTTTTTACAACATCTTCTAGACCCGGAATAAAACATAAAATAACTGGAATCATTACGACAATAGTTATAAATTCGTCTTTCCACGAATTTTTTGTACTTTCTGCCATGATCCTTTCCCAATCAGCAGTAGAGGTTTCTTTTGACATCAAAATGGCAGCTTTGCTTTCTGCCTCAACAAGCTTTAACTTTGCGTTAGCTGCTGTCTTATCGGCCTTTCCTTGTATCCAGCTTCCAGCAAGATTTGCTATTGGACCGATAGCATTTCCCAATAACTGCCCTATCATTTGTTACCCCCCATATTGGTAAACCCGAAGTACGCTGCCGTTACTCCTGACACGGCGACAACGTAAACTGCTGCTATGTCTGCAAGTAAGTTTGAGGCTTGTTCTAAGCCCATCCAAGAGGCAAGAACGATAGCAAATGGGTACAAAACCATTCCACTAAGCGCGAACCAAGTCATGCGAAGCTGTGCGTCACGCTTGGCGTCAGCGTCTTCCATCATTCTACGGCGATCTTCGAGCATGATGTCACGCTCATCTGGATCAATTTTGCCGTTGTCGTTTAAATCGTAATTTTTCTTGTTCATAGGCGTACCTTTCAACAATCTTTCTATTGTATCCTATTATAAGTAACTTACCATTTTTATTATAAGCTGCAAACTTTTTACCTTTTTCGACTATTATTGGTTTGTAAGCTGGAGGCAAGTCACCGTCATTGACGAATGTGTTACCATTATTTTTGCCTTTTCTGCTTCTACTTGGCATTCCTCATAATCCGAAAACGTCTTTAATTGATAGTATTTTAAATGATCCGTATTAACAAAATGTAGAAATACTAAAATATAAACCATTACCACTGACCTCTAGCTTTGCCGATAAAGTATATCATTGAGCCAAATAAAACAAATCCCCCTAAAATAATGATACCGCCAACGATCCAGTTTATGAGATTATCTATTTTTTCTTGTCTTTTATATACCGCTTCTTTTTGAAGTTTTCTCTGTTCAGCCTCTATAGCCACAATGCTTTTCCATGCCGAAGGCCCGTAATATAGACTAATATAGGACTTTAATTCCTCCCTCATTTCTTTTGCTTTTTGCTGTGCCGCCCAAATTTCCACGGCTGATGTGTCAAATCCGGGCTTGACCCTTCGCCATAATGGAGGATCTTTAGCTTTATTACCAAGATAATCTAAATCAGAAACAGCTCTTCCAAACTTAGAAAGATCATTTCCAAGTTCACTTATTTCCTTACCAACGGAAACCGCTTTTTTTATGCCATTAAAAGCGAGAGTACAGGCTGCGATTGCGCTTGCTGGATCGATCAT
>Ga0098043_1000308_pt1 | contig 16909 bp, 15 predicted proteins | sample 9B_taG_FD_92581 | JGI IMG/M metagenome (GOLD analysis project Ga0098043, IMG submission 92581) | Marine viral communities from the Subarctic Pacific Ocean - 9B_ETSP_OMZ_AT15188_CsCl metaG | ecosystem: Environmental > Aquatic > Marine > Oceanic | place: Subarctic Pacific Ocean | collected 2015-01-10 | reverse complement strand
TTTATGATTGCCGCTGCTATCATTGTATCCACAATTTTTCCTTTGATATTAAAACCATTTACTAATAACCAACCAACATCATAACTAGCATTATGAAATATTTTAGTTGCCGGTAAATTTAAAACATCTTGCATCCATGCGCAGGTTATTCCCTCGTCCATATTTCCACCTGCATCGTGATGTATTGGAAAATACCATTGTTGGCCAAGAGCTGCTACTGCGAACCCTACAATATGACCATCAAATGTTGCCCATCCTGCACCTTTTGTTTTTATGTTTGGATCTTTAGTTTCTAAATCAATAGCAATTTCTGTTGCTTGAGATAAATCTGGGTATTCTGAAGGACAAATCCAATCAGAATCATTATAAATAAAATTAAGTTGATGAGTCATTACTAATTAATGTTCTTATGATTGTTGTTCCTGGGTTTAAATCGTAATCTTTGATGCATCCTGATAAACTTACTGACAGCACAAGGACCACAATAATAAATTTAAATTTTTTCATTGTTCCAAAAAACTAACATTAAAACTATTAATCCAAAAATAGCAACAATTAATAAAATAGATGCAATTATATTCATTTCTTTTTATTTTTTAATCTCTTGATTTCTAAATCACAATAATGTTTTATTTTTTCCAAATCCTCAACTTTGTTTTTAAATAAATACCTGCAAACGTACTTCACAACGTTGCCCTGAAAAAAAGATAATTTGTTTCTTGATATAAATTCATATGGTTGAATTTCGAAAAATTTATAGTGAGATCCTCCAATTTGCACATCTTCTGGAAAACTTTCATCAAACATATCTTTATTTGTCATAATTTAAATCCTTTTAGTATTCCTAATTTTTCTTCTGCTGTTGCAATTTTTTCAATTAATTTATCTACTTCGTCCAAGTGCTGCGGATGTTCTCCTATACCTACAGATTTTTCTAAGTAAATTTTTATTGTAGCTTCAGCCTCTGATATTTGTGCAATATATCTATCCTCTAAAGCGTCTAATATTAACTTCCTAAACATAGTTTGCCTCATAAAGTTTAAAATACTTTCCTAACGGAAAGTTATATTGATGGTTTGTACCTAACAAATGTAAAGTTTGTTTAGATCTGGTAACTCCTGTGTACCAAACTCTTAACTCTTTTATCTTATCTGTTAAATTCTTTTTCTCATAATGTGATGGAAAGTTGCATTTACTGGCTAATACAACATTATCAGCTTCTCCACCTTTTACCTGGTGGATAGTATCTATTATTATTTTTGGTGGCTGCGTAAGATCTACACCTTCCTGCATAAGTTTTTTAAAATACTTTTTATCTTTGTCTTTAAATTTTCTTTTAAACACTTGATTCCATAGTCCTTTTTCATCTCTCATACCACATCTGAGATGTAATTCATCAAAATTAAATACTTGATTCGGGTGTGCAAATGACCACTTTTTACTATCCGTTGACCGGTATCCGTGGTCTATGTTTAATAAAAATTCATACATTGTACATGCTTCTTCTCTAGTAATACTACCGCCTTGACAGATTTTTTCCCAGTATTGAATTGCTGAAAATTGATTTGGGTCAAATGATTTGTTATTTTTTTGATCTTGATAATATAAACCTAAATTCTTTGCCTCTTGCTGGAGCTCTCTCTTTACATCATTAATTCTAGCTAAAACCATCCAATTACCCTCCATATCCCAAGGTATTTTTTTTAATCCATTCCATCTATAAATAGCACCTTTTTTTCCATTAGAATAAAATTCTTTTTCAACTCTATTTGAACCCATTGAATACAATAAACAACTAGAAAAAAAATGAATGTTTTTATTTAACCTTACAGATTTTTTTAAAACTAAAGATCTACCAGGGAACTTTTGAAAAAACTCAACTTCAGCTCCGTTCCATTCGTATATTGCTTGATCGTCATCTCCTGCAATATAAATTCTATCCACTGCTTTAGCTAATTTAACAACTAAGTCCCACTGTAGGGGAGTTAGATCTTGTGCTTCATCTACCATTAAAACTTTAAAAGGAATAGATACACCTTCACTAATAAATTTTTCTACCATGTCAGTAAAATCTAATCGGTCAGCTGTTCTTCCTCCACCTTCGACTTCCATAGTTTTAAATTGTTCGTAACCAGCAATAATTGATTTAAACTGTTGTAATCTTACAGCTTTTCGAGGTTGTTGTTTATATAACCAAACAGGATCTACTTTCATATTTCTTGCTCTATCATATATTTGTAACGACCAATTATTGTAAACTTTTTGATCATCATGGCCATCCTTATAATTAACTTTTACAGTTCCATATTGCGTGTGAAACATAAGCATATCAGCTTTAGGATCTAAAACAGGAATTTCAGCAAACTGTTGTCTTGCTAAAGAATGTAATGTTCTAAAATATTTGAAATCATCCTCATCATATTCTTTAAATCTTTTCCTAACTCTTGAAACACATTCATCAACAGCTTTGTTAGTAAAAGATATATAACATATTTCATCTGGTGAGTATCCTTGTTTCAGATATCTCTGAACTCTTTTGAGTAAGTTTTCTGTTTTCCCTGTGCCTGGAGGTCCAAATATTTTAATTGTCTTCCCACGCAGCTTTTGCTTTAACAAATTTGACATCTTTATTTTTATGTTCTGATTGTTTTGGTAAGACTACCACCCAGTGTCTTGTTTGAATACCTTTAAATTTAGATTTAGGTCTTGCTCCTCCTGTTTCTAAAAATTTAGTGCATTCTTTTTCACTCCAATTGTAGCCCATTTTTTTCATAAATGATTTAAAAGTTTCTAATTTAAATCTCATTTCATTTTCATCTCTCCAAATATTACCAGAGTCTATTTGATCAAACTCAGTTGTATCTTCAACATCTTCTAAAAATCTTGTCATTCTAGAATTAAACACATCGTCTAATTCTTCTACTGCATCAAAACCTTCCATATCTTGTTTGTTAGATACTAATTCTTCTAACCAATCTCGGTAAGGATCTGGATCTCTTTTTGTTGGCTTTAACGGTCGCCAAACAATATCATAATTCAAAAGTTGTTCTCCTAACAGCTGCTGTTGGTATAATTGTTTTGTAGATAATCTTATAGATTTACCTTGAATTGGTAAAATCCAATATGGCTCAGGATATGAATTTACTTTAAGAAGTTTACCTACCTCAGGTAAAGCTTCATTAGCTCCAATTCCAAGTTTACGCTTAACGCATTCAGATGATACACAGTGCATTCTAGCAATTGATGTTTTACATTTGTAAGCATACTCTTTGTTTTCAACGCCTTTAAATATATTTTGTAATTCTTTTGGATGTAATGATTCAGAACAAACTTTAGTCATCATGTTTCTAGTCCAATCTTCGTACATAACTGGATCTGGATTAATTTTTTTTGCTAATACTGCTACGTTAAACATAGCATCATTTCGACCTTCGCCTTTGACAACTTTATTTTTCATAAAATTTACGACACAAGGTGGATAATCTTTTGTTGAATCATCTTTAAATATTTTAAGTTTCTTAAATGAATCTGGAGTAAGTCTAAACTTGCTTACAAATTTATATAAATCTTCTATTTTTATTGAGTTACCTTCATCATCCATAGCAACTCTTGTTGGTGTTTTTGCTTTTTGGTATGGTAAGTTTACAAAATTACCTTTTCTTTTTTCATCCCATTTTTCAGGTGTTAAATCAACTTCATCTTGTGCAGGAAAAATATCAGTTGTGGTATCATTAATTCCTAAGTCTGATGCTATTTCAATTAATTTTTTACGCATTGAAGATGCTGCTACAACACCTTCAATGAATATAATTAGATGGAGTCCGTTGGACTTTGATCTGAATGGTACGAGTGGGTATTTCCTTTTCCGAATTGTCGATATAACTTCCTTATGCTGTATATTATAACGATCAACATCGATGACCCCCCAACTGCATGTATTATCATCTCTAATGGGAACTGATCCATAGTAAGCTTCTCCTTTTAAATGTTGTTTCCAATGATCCTTAGTCATTGGTTTAGGTTCAACCCAATGTTTAAATTCTGCTTTCCCTTTAGAATTTTTATTTCCAGTAGGAGCCGAACATCCAAAATATGTAGATGAGCCCTGGAAGAGTTCTATAAACTCTCCCAGGGTATTGTCAAGTAGGTCCATGTTAGAATGGAGATTTTTCTACTTGTTCTTCTTTGTTGTGGTTTGCTCTTACAGCACCTTTTTTACAACTTGTGTAAAAATCAAACGCTGCTTTAATTGTTTCTTCGCTCTCCACTTGTCCAGTATGCTCTATCTCCCAGCCATACCATGAACCTAAATTGTTTTTTTCTAAAACAGTTTTAAGTCTATAGTTTTGGGTAAATGGTGCAGGTCTAAAAAAACCTTTACCATCTTTTTTCTTGGCTCTGAGACTCATCATCATTGAGTTCCACTTCTTAGATTTTTTTCTTTGAGTGGATTTCATAGTAATCATAGCTGTTGATGATTTTTCTGGTTCAACCACTAAAACATAGTGTGAAGCAGTCTCCTCAACATAGTTACCATTCTCAAGACGATCTTTGCCGTCATCTCCTCTGGTTGTTTTTGACATAATATCCGAATCAGCCGAATAAACATTTACAGGAGCTACTGCGCCCTTATCTCTGTCTTTCCATTCGATATACTCCAACTTATAAAAACAAGGGATTACATTAATACCCTCAGCGCCATTATAAAGTTCATCGGTTACTGTGTTGTAAATCATCCCTGGTCTTGCTTCAGCTATAAACTGACTATCTCCTTGAGTGACTTGTGGAGATAATTGACCAAGAACTTTAAGGAATGGTAATGCTAAACTTTTAGAGTCTACATTATCAAAACCTTCATCAGCGAATTGCTCAATATTTATATTAGCAACTGCACCGGCTTCTTTTTTAATCGATACTTCGTTCGATTGTCCGTCTTTTAGTTTCATATGTTACCTATTATTTATTTGTTATTTTCGTTTTATTTGCGATGTACACACCGAACAAATCAAAAGGTAGTTCTTTACCACCTTCAATCTGCTCTTTAACAAAAGCCTTAAGAGTCATAGGCTCAACTTTTTCTTTTTTATTATAGTTGAATCCATGTTCTTCACAGACTTTTATTAATTCAGAGACTTGGTTGTCTTGCCCCCTGTTAAAAGAAGCAGTGACCGTATTTTTAATAAGGTCCTCAAACCCTCCAGTTCTTAACCAACCGAAGGCTTCTTCAACTCTTGATTCAGGAATTTTTGCTGCATAGAATGGTTTTACTTCTACAGTAGAACCATCACTTAATTTCAACAAAGATACACCAGCTTCCTGCATCATCTCTGGAATTATTCTCTCTTCAAAATCTCTTGCCTTACTTTTTAAAGATGATAATTTTTCTTCAGCGTCTTTTATACTAACGTGAATTTCTTTTAATTGATTACATTTGTCAGAAATAGATTTTACACTATCTTGACTAATGTCAATGTTTGACATTTTTTCAATATCCATATTTTCCTCCTGCTGGTCTCTTAAATTATTCGTTTGACGTTTGCAACAAAAAAATATAATTCTTTGCCAGGATGTGGAAATACCCTTACAAGACGAAACCCTATGAGCATCAAAGAAATGCTTTAGAAGAATCAGCACAAAAAACACAGTGGGCCTACTTCATGGAAATGGGTACAGGCAAAACTAAAGTTACCATTGATAACATGGCATACTTATATTTTAAAAAACAAATAACAGCAGTATTAGTTATAGCTCCAAAATCTGTTTACACAGTTTGGGAAAATGAAATTGAAACACATATGCCAAGTGAACTCAAGTATAAAATATTTAAATGGAATATAGATAAACCCAAGGATTACGCAAACCTAAATAAGTCTAAGGAACTTAGAATCTTTCTAATGAATGTAGAAGCTTTATCAACTAAAAGAGGAGTTGATGGCGCAAGTGATTATTTAATTAAAAATAAATTAAACTTTGTAGTATTGGATGAATCAACCACAATAAAAAACAGATCAGCAAAACGAACAAAAAATATTTTAGGATTAAGAAAACTATCTCATATAAGGCGAATACTAACAGGATCCCCAATAACAAAATCTCCATTGGATCTTTTTACACAATGTCAGTTTTTAAGTCCAGAATTATTAGGCTTTTCAAGTTATTTAGCATTTAGAAATAGATATGCTGAAATGACAGATATACCAGTAGGTTCTGGAAGATTTATATCAGTGCCAAAATATTACAAAAGATTACAAGAACTCGAACAAAAGATGAAGTTTTTTTCTACTAGAATTAGAAAAGATCAATGTTTGGATCTAAAACCAAAGGTAAGGCAAAAAAGATATGTTGAGTTAGAAGGTGAGAACAAAAAACTTTACGAAAAATTACGAACAAACGCTCTCGCTATAGTTGAAGATAGCACAATAAGTTTTTCAAATAAACTTACAGAAATTATTAAACTTCACCAGGTATGTAATGGTTTTACTAAAAATGATGATGGTGAAATAATGGCTTTACATAAACAAAAAATAGATACTCTTGAAGAAATTTTAAATGAAACCGATGGAAAAGTAATCATATTCGCTAATTATATTTATAACATTAATGAGATTGTTGCATTTTTACAACAAAAATATGGTGATAAAAGCACAGTTAGTATTTATGGTGCAGTAAATGTTGAAGATAGGCAAGAAGCAGTTAGAAAAATTCAAGAAGATGAGGATACTAGATTTATAGTAATAAACCCTACAACAGGGGGCTTTGGTCTAACACTTACTGCTGTAAACACAGTAATTTATTATTCTAATAATTACAATTTAGAAGTGAGAATGCAGTCAGAAGATAGGGCTCATAGAATGGGCCAAAAAGGAACTGTCGTTTATATTGATATTGTAGCCAAAAATACACTAGATGAGGCTATCATGAAGTCTCTTACTAATAAAGGTCAGATAGCTGCAAAAACTTTAGGTGAAGAAGATTTAAAATCATGGCTTCTGTAACTTATTGTAATCCTCAACTCTTTGTAGAAATTTTTCAGAGTATTCTTTTAAATCAGGCTCTGAGAGTTTAAATTCTTGATATTGAAGGTCTCGGGTACAAATTGCTATTACCCCCTGCTCTATGGGTCCGTAATTGGCTGTATGGGCTAAATAATAGGCACCCAACTGTAATTTATAGTCTTCAACCCATTCTTCTTTTTTTGGCTTATTTGCTTGTTTCCAATCAACAATACTAGGCTTTCCGTAAGCTACACATGAAAGGTCTGCTGTGCCTGCAAATTTGTTTTGATATTCAAGACTTATTTCATTACCCCAAACCTCGTCTATTTTAATGTTGTCCAAAATGGTTTTTGCCATCATTCTTGGTTTTTTACCTTCTTCCATATCGTTATAATATCCTTGGCCTGTAAGGGTGTATTCTAATACTTGATGCATTTCAGTTCCAATGGATGATGCTTGTTGCATAATACGATCAGCCTCTGCATCTCCGATTCGCCTTCGCCAATTATCTAAAAATCGTTTATCTTTTGTAGCTGATAAAATAGTGGTTACACTTGGAACCTTTATATTATCGACTAAATATTTACGCCCGGTTGTATCTGAAAATCTATTGTAATGTTTGTAAGGATATTTCTTTACTATTTTCATTTGTAGTTATTACTACATATGGTTTGAAAGTACAGCTAAAAGAATTGCAGTTAATCCACCTACAATCCATTTTTCCATTCTAGCTATTCTTGATTCCATTCTATCTATTCTATTAAAAGTTTGTCTTTGCATAAGTCTGCAAATCTTTTCATGATTATCTATTCTATCGATTGCAGATTTTTTAGCCACTTTTCATACCCCTTTGTGCTATCGCTGCACCTGTTGGATCATTAGGAAATAATGCTTGAAATTGACTTGCATCAACTGTTCCGGTAGCCGGTGGCACTGGTGCAGTAGGTTGTTGTACAACAGGATTTTCAAGTTCTAAGTCTTCCATGACATTTGTTTTTTCTACTTCTTCAATAGGTGCTTCAGCCTCATTTACCATTGCTTCATTGCCTGTTGCTGTTCTTAAAAACTCAACCGCATTATTATCTACCTGTGCACTTCCTGAACTTCCTGAAAAATCTCCTGCAAACATTGTTTCAAAATTTTGTTTAGGTAATGTTTTTTCATTATAATTTGGATCAGGAACTTTTGCATCAAGTTGTAAAAGTCTTTCAGTTATTTCATCTGCACCTACTGTTTTTGGATCAACTCTTGGAACATCTGAATCACTTTCATTTAAATAATTCATTAATCGAGCAAACGCTTCTCTTTTTTGTGTTAAACCTAATCTACCAACCACACTTGGTTTTTGTAAAATGTTTGCCGCTGTTTGTATGTCTCTACCTTTAAAATATCTACGGCCAAGACCTAATACACCAGGAACACCATCACCAACTTTTTTACCCATTAACAAAGCAATTTGTTCATCAGGATTTAACGCATCATTAAAAGCTCTCATTGCAATTGGATCTGTTAATATTTGACCAGCACGTCTACCAAGTAAAACAAATAATGCAGGAGCAAAAGGATTTACCGCTGCTGAACCTCCAAGAACAACAGCCCCAGCGAAAGAATTTAAGCCACCAAGTTGCAATCTTCTTTGCATGAAAGTAGATGTATCTGCAATTGGTGTGTCTGAAACAGCTTTCATGTAAGTTAAAAACTTTTCGAACTCTTTTGCTTTACCTGGACCACCTAAAATTGTAGTTAATTTTTTCTTAGCTACATCATCAGTTGGATCTGCAATACCAAGCTCTCTTAAAAATTTGTTTATATTAAAACCTGACGTATCTTTCGGACTAAATTTAATTTTAGTAGCATCAAATATTTCATTACTACCTCTTACTTTTGTAATATCGAAATCTAATGCACCACCTCTTGTAGACATAGCTTCCATGACATCTACTGTTCCATTAATTCCAGTTCTAACTGCAGCATCATTCATAATTTCATCAATCATCGTTCTTCCTGCAGGAGAGGCCGCTGAATCAAATCCTCTATAAAAAGAATTAAACATCCATCTTGCTTTCGCAGCATTAAATAATGCTTCCCCACCACCTTTAGTTACTCCAATTTGAGCTCCTGTTTTTTTCGATACAATTTTATCAGCACCCAACAGTTGTCTAAATTGTTTTATTGCTGTTGAATCACCTCGTGTAAATACATCATTAGCAAGATCATTAAAAAATCTTTGTGCTTTTTTTTGTTCAACTCCTCCAATGCCTGCTAAAGCTTTATTTGTAAAAGTTGAAGCATCATATCCTCTAAATACTTTTGTAACATTTGCTCTTTGATAAAAATTCATTAATGTAGCAAAGGTATCATTAGCTCTATACAATTGATCTTTAAGTTGTTCTGATTGTTTTAAAACTAAATTTAAATCAGCATCAGCAGCTGCTTTACCTGCTGTTTTTACCAAATTATCATAACCAGCCTTAAAAGTCTCATCTTTAAAAAAAGTCTCTTTAGTGATTGCACCACCGAAAGAATTTAAATCATTTTCTAATGCTTCCCTTATTGACCATAAAGTTGGTCTTATGTTTTGATAAGTTGTAGTTTCAATGGCTCTGTTCATCATAGTCATTAAACCTTTGTATTGCAAAGGTGTTACTGTATCGTCTAATCTTCTTAAAGCTCTAAAAAAATTTGCTAATGGATCTCCCGCGCCTGTCAACTCAGCAAAAGCTTTTGTATCTACTTGACCAGCAAGTTCATCTAAAGGATCTGATACATATCTTGATAAACCAGGAAACTGCATAGCTAAACTATCTATGTATTCATCAGCCATTTTTTTTACGTGTTTTGTAGGAATGACTTTAGGATTTTTTATTGTCTTAGCTAATGCTTCAAAACCTGAATAACTTGCGTTTATTAAATTAGAATTTTGTTTGAATGCTTCATCTGCTTGTTTGTAAATTGTTGCAGATAACATACCTGTTTTAATTAATGGTCCATAATTAAGAACGGAGTTATTTAAATATTCTCTACCAGCTTTTTGTTCAGCTCCTTGTAATGCTTCTTTACCAATTCCATTAATAAAAGGCATGATACCAACAACCTTAAAAAATTTATTTGCAAAACCACCAAGAAGACCTGTGCCCTCTTGAGCAGTCATAACTAAAGGTAATGGTAAACCTTTGTCTCTTGCAATTGCTGCTAACTCTTTTGCATTTTTTGATTTAGCCCCAATAGCTAATCTACCAATTTTACCTAAACCCTTTGTTATAAAAGGTGTTAATGTGGCTGCACCTGCATTCCATGCCAATGCTGTAAACATTGCATCTGATGCGTTAGCCATAATATCTGTGTTTACTTCTCTTGGTGGCATATCTTTTAAATCATCTGCGATAGCATCCATAGCTAAAACACCTGCTGTTTCATTAAGAGTATCGTAAGCAACTGAACCTGCACCTGCACCTGCTGTGCCACCTAAAACTGATTTTATTTCAGTTCTTCCAAGGGGACTAGCTAAAACTCTACCAATTGTAGGATCTGCAGCTCTTGCTATTAATTTCATAGCACCACCTAATAATTTAAATCTACCAGGTAGTTTTGTAGTTAATTTATCTGCAAAGTTGCTAAACATTTTTGTTCTCGCAAATAAACCTGTGTATTTGTTTCCAGGTATTTTAGATTTTGCGGCACTAAATATTTTTTTTCTGTCTGCTACATATGGATAAATAGAACCAATTAAATCACCAGCTAAAATAGCTTCTGATCTACCATCAAGAGCACTATCTTGTTGTTGTAATCTTACACCTATAGGATTTTTTTCTGCAGCATCCATCGTAGCAACGTCTCTAGCTGCAGAACCCCTTTGTTTAATTAAATCATCCATTAGAGGACCTTTTAAGGCACCTCTTTTTATAGCTTCATCTATTAACTGTCTTTCCTTAATACTTAAATTAGAGGGATTTAAAGTTTTATTATCTAAAGCAGATTGTATATCTTGCAAAGTAGCCATTATAAGTTAACTCCTGATAGCCCTTCTTCAATTTCATCTAGACTTAAATCTTCTGCAAGTTGTTGTGCAATTGTACCTTTTCCGAATGTTTCAAATTCAGCTAAATTTCTTAAATTTGTAATTGTTTGTTCTAAACCTCCTGCTGTTCTGTATAATTCTTCTTGTCTTCTAATGTCTGATTCAAGCTGTGAAGCAATAGCATTTATTGAAGCTCTAACATCAGCTGAAGATCTTGTTAATGAGAATATATTTACAATATTTCTAGCAGCATCGATGTCTCTTTGTGTTAATCTATCTTGATCTTTAAATGTATTAGCTAATGCATAAACAAGAGTTGTTTCTTGTACGGCTAATTTTTCTTGTTCTTCTCTACTTAAACCAGAAAAGAATCCTGTTCTTTTTAATCTTTTTGTAGCATCAGCCATAAGATTTTCTTTACTTAAAAGTTCTTTAGCTTCTTTTTTTGCTTTTTCGCTTAAATCAGATTCATCTATTTTTTTGTATTCATCTTCTTGTAATTTTAATGCTTTTTCTTCAAGTTGACCTAAAGTTAAATTAGTAATGTCATTATCTAAAATATCTAAACCTACTAACTCTTTTGCAACACCACTTAATCTTCTAGTAAAAGTATCAACTGAAAGTGTAGCACCGGCTTTTACTTTTTCACCAGATTCATCTTCTTGGTTTAATGTTTGTAATACATCTCTAGCAACTGATAATGCATTGTATCTATTACCTAATACATCTTGAATTTCAAATAATCTTTTATTAATATCTTTTTTTGCTTTGAAATCTTCAAATACTCCTATTACCTGACCTTCTGAATCTTTGATTGGCCCTGATTGTGAAATAGGGATTAATCTTTCTTGACCGTCATCACCTAACCCACCTGGTAAATAAGTTGTTCCACCCTTACCAATATAACCATTATAATTTCTAAGAACACCATCAGCACCTCTAAATTGAACAACACCTGGAGTAAGATCAGGTCTTTCTGTTTTTGCTGCATCATTTAAAAATTTCATATGATCAAGAGCTGCATTCAATGAAGACTCTCTTCTATTAGCTCTTAACTCACCTTCTTTTAATCTTATGGTAACTAAATTATTTACAGCAGGTCCTAAGGCCTGACCAAATACTTCTAAGGCTCCACCAATACCACCTTTTTTTGTAGTTCCAGTTAAAAGACCTGAGGCAAGATTTGATAAAAAAACTAAATTAGCTTGAGAACCTCGACCTTCATCAAGCTCATCATAGTATCTTCTAGCTAATTTAATTGTTTGTTCAAAATTATTATCAATAGTTGTTCCACCAGTTCCTCCATTAATAATATTATTTGTAGTTTTTTGATCTTCTTTCGCTGCTTCAATTTTTTCTTTTCTTGTTAATTCAAGCTCTGGTGCTCCGGTAGCCGGTGTATCTTTATCTGCACCCGCTGCAATTTTTTCTCTTTGGTCATCACCACCTCCAGGAGGAGTTGGTAAAGGAGAAATACTATCCGCTTGTATTGAATTTAAATTAGCATCGCCTTCTGCGCCTGCATATTTTTCATCTAATAATTGATCACCCTCAGCTTTTAATTCAGTTCTTCTATCTGCAAAACCTGGTCTAGTAGATTTTTTTGCAGAAGTTTTTGGTTGAATTGGTTCAGGTGGTCTAGGTACAAATTTACCAAACAAGCCTTGGGGTAAAGATCCAAAATCTTCTACTGAAGAAGCAAATTCTGCTCTTTCCTTTTTAATTCTTTCTTGTTCTTTTTTAGGTAGTGCATCAAATTTTTCTTGTTCTTTTTTACCCATATATCCTAAACCACCAACAGCTAAGATACCTGCACTTGGTAGAAAACCTATAGAACCTAAAGCTGCTGCTCCTGGAAGTTTAGTAGCTCCATAAGCACCTGCTAGTTGCAATGGCATTTTGTAGGGAGAATCTTTCATGCCAAATGCATCTAAAACTTTTCCTGAACCTTCGTAACCTATAATTCCTGGTAGATTAGCAATACCTTTACCAAATCTTACTATTGGATTTCTTGCTAAATTTTGCATCCTAGTTGGTTTAGGTGGACCAAATCTTTGTGTGTTTACTGGAGAAAAAACTCCTTGACCTGGAACTACAGCAGGAGTTCCTGGCGGACTATATGGTTGTCCAACCATTATACCTGTTTGTGCTCTAATAGTTTTTAAATGACCTTTTCTAAGAGCAGCTTGTCTAAACAAGGGTCTATTTAAAACTTTATTCATAAGACTACCCCTTTGGATTTAAACCTTGATAAGCTGTAAATGCTCCTATACCTGTTCCTACAGCTTGTGCTAAAGGACTAGTTGTAGGTTGTGTTCCCATTGTAATACTTGATTGAGTTTTAGGGCCAGCAGCATAAAGATTAGCTAAAAATTCAGCTCTTTGATAAGGTTCGTATTGTTGTTGTAATGTTGTTGCTCTTTGAGCATCTAATGCTTGTTGAGCTAATTGTCTTTGAACTCCGCCAGCGCCCATAAGTTGTGCAATATCTTGTTGTGCCATTTGTTGTTGACCTGCACCAATATTAGCTAATTGTTGACCACCTGCCATACCTAATTGTTGTTGTCTTTGAGCTGCACCTAATGCAGTACCGAAACCTTGTTGTTGAGCTCTACCCATTGCGTCTAAAGTTCTATTTTGTAATTCTGCTTGTTGTACACCTTCTCTACCACCACCAAACGCACCTGATCTAACAGCTTGTGCAGCTATTTGATTTTGCATTATGCCAGACTGTCTTGCAATTTCATCAGTTACATATGATTGATATGGATTTAAAAATTGATTTATTTGTGATGCACCCACTGGAGCTATTGCAGTATTAAGCGCAGCTATTCCTTGACCCACTGTTCCTGAACCCACACCTGTCGTTCCTGCTGCTGTTAAAGCTTGTTGCTCTAATGCAGACAATGGAGCTACTTGAACATCAGGCAAATTAATAGGGTCTTGCGCTACTTGACGCGCAATATCCATTAACTCAAGTTTTCTTTCTTCTACTCCTGGTGCTTCTCTAACAAATTGTGTTTGTGCAGAGGGTGTTGATGGTGCTTTATTTGACCCAAATCCTAAAAAACTCATATTATATCCATTTCTCTAATTGAACATGTTTCTTTTTCCAGCCCCATTTTTTAGAAACTTTTTCCCAACCAGGTCTAGCCATAATACACATTCGTTTACATTTATTTTGTTTTGCAAATTCTGTTACTTCATGCACTAAAGCATCTTCCCAAAGTTCTCTACGTTTACCTGTGCAAATAATTATTTCATATTGATGGTAATTAGGTAGTTCAGCTATTCTTCCTACAACAACACCAAATACTTTGTTTTCTTCAAACTCATCACTGCCAAATAATATCCAACATTGAAACACATCTTTCTTTAATTGTTCTAATATAAATTTTGAATCACAATATTTACCAGAAAAAACTAAAGCTTCAGATATCATAAATTCTGCAAGTGGCCAGAACCTTTCAATATCTTTTGGTTCTATTGATAATACACTTACAAGTGGTTTAATTTTTCGTTTTTGTGCTGTTGCCATCATTATCCTTTAATAAATCAAATACACGTTTGTATCTTTTTTGTTGTTCATAAAAGTATGCGGCACCTTTTTCTCTCATATCTTTAAAGCTATTTGGATTAGCTCCAGCTATGATCCCAGCACCCAATACTCCATCTGCTCTTGTTACAAATTCTCCATCTGCTAATTGAGCTAACATTGTATCTTCGTCTTTATCACCTACCCCTGCTCCGTCTTCAACGTATCCAGTTGCTCTAACATAATTGTTAGAATCATTTTCATCGTGTGTTACTTTAGAGGGTAAATAGTTAACACCACCCTCATTAAATTTTTTTACCTCTGCTAATCCACCAGTTCTTAATCTTGTTTTTTCCATAGCAAAAGGTCCAGATCTAAAAGCTCCTTGATTTTTTGGATCTGCTTCAGGAATATAAACAGATTCATATTCTTTTTCTTGTCCGGAAGTCGGGTCTATGTAAGTAAAGCCTGGTCTTTGTTTTGCAAATTCTGCGTAACCAACATTATAAGTTGGTTGATAAATGTCCGTTGGTCCTTGATCAAAAGCACCTAATAAAAATGGTATGCCTCCTGCTAGTGCAGAAACTTTTAAACCGTCATATTCAGTAAAACCTGATTTTTTACTTTTTAAAATTTTATCTAACAAAGTAGGGTCTTTTAAACCTTGTTTAGCTAATTCTGCAGCTGTAGATGCTGTTGGAAGTTTAGAGGCAGCTTGTGATCCAAATTGAGCTAATGGATTTCTACCTCCTGCATTTGGCATTTGAAATGGCATAGGGGCTTTTGGAACTCCTGGAACCATATTGCCGAATTGATATCCACCATAAGCTCCTGCTGCTGTTCCTAATAATCTCCCAATACCTGTTGCTCCTGATTCTTTAGCTCCCCTATATCCTTGATAACCACCGTAGGCTGCTAATGCATAGGGTAAAAATTGTAACATGTAAAAATTCTCCTTTTAAGATCTTAAATAGTAAATATTACCATTTTAAGCCTTAGATATCAACTCATCAGAAAAACGACCTTCATAAGTATGATCCCCAACATGAACAATGGGTGCATCAACTAATGCGTAGCATTTACCACCTAAATCTTTCCAAAGTTTACAGAAAGCAAAGTCCTCACCCAAATAAACCTTTTCTACTGGATCATGTAAAGTATCAAAAAAATTCCACATATTTGGTTTGTCAACGTATTTTCCATTTATAACAGTTTTTTGTACAATACTCTTATCAGGATAAGCCTTAATCATTTTTGTAAAAACTTCCCTTTTAATTAACATACAGCCCGTAGGACTATGAGTGACCTCAATTACACCATTGTCCATTATTATACTTTTCGGATTTTTAACTCTCATAGGATATGTATTTAAATATTTTTTTAAATCGTATGGTTTTTTTATGTTTACGCCTTGTTGGATTTTATCAAAAAGTTTTTCCCACATCATTGTTTTTAAAGGATAAGGTATGGATATTATATCTTTATCTTTTTCTACCATTCTTAATATTGATGGAGAATGAAACCAAATATCAGAATCAATAAATAATAAATGAGTTTGATCTGATTCTAAAAAACTTGACACGCATAAATTTCTTCCTTGTGTAACTAATGAAGATTTCATTAATTGAAAATGTGTATCTACACCTTGTTCGTTTGCATATTTTTGAAACTCTAAAAGTGCTTGTGTGTAATGTAAAGATACATCACTATGCACTGGAGTAGCAACAAATATAGAATAATCTTTTTTTGGTTTTGTTTTTGGTCTATCTTTCCATAATGGCTTTACAGCTAAATCTTGAGAGGGTGGATCAACTCTAAATTCTTTTAATGTTTGATAAGTATCTTCATTAACAAATTCATTATTTTTTTTCATGATTTCGTATCCTTTCACGGTTTTTATCAACATTTATATTAAATGCAAAAGTTATTCTTTCATAATTATCTTTTATTTTGTCTACTTGATGCCTTAAACCTGAAGGGAATAAAATCATTTCCCCTGGTTTACCTTGTACACTAAAATTTTGATCTGGGAAAATAGTTAAATCATTTTGATTTTGTAAATAAATAACTCCTGAGACAAAACCACTATGACTGTGTATTGGATTATAATTATTTTTGTAAGCATAGTTTATCCAAACATCAGATTCAAAATGACCAGGCCATTCTCTTAAATAATAATCTCTATGGTGGCCTCCACTAAGTTTTGAAATTAATCTTAAAACGTAAGGTAACCAAAAGCCATCATAAATTAAAAATTTAGGGACACTTACTTGATAATTATTGCCTTCAGTTCCAGCATTATCCATCATTTTTAAATGAGATAATTTGTGATTTTTAATTTTATCACATTCTTTTTTCCAT
>Ga0098043_1000306_pt1 | contig 16931 bp, 20 predicted proteins | sample 9B_taG_FD_92581 | JGI IMG/M metagenome (GOLD analysis project Ga0098043, IMG submission 92581) | Marine viral communities from the Subarctic Pacific Ocean - 9B_ETSP_OMZ_AT15188_CsCl metaG | ecosystem: Environmental > Aquatic > Marine > Oceanic | place: Subarctic Pacific Ocean | collected 2015-01-10 | reverse complement strand
GTAAACCAGCTTAAAAAAATTGAAAAGCAGCTGCAAGCAGCTGTTAAAATGCATGGGCAACAAGCTAAAACTATTGGCAAGATAATTCCTAAACTTGCTGGTAAATACATGAAGAAAAAATAATGACGGACAAAGCAATTCAAAAAGACGGTACAACTAAACGTTATCTTCCTAAAAAAGCATGGGCCAAACTTTCCAAAGAAGAAAGAGATAAAACTGACGCCAAAAAACGTGCTGCTTCTAAAACAGGTAAACAGTTTGTAGCCAATACTGATAAAGCTAAGAAGGCTGGCAAGGCTGCTAGGATGTATAAACAAAAGGGTAAGAAGTAGTGTCCGACACGAATAATCGCCTGAAAGAAATTATTGATGCTTATATCGAACGCAATGGCGATGCACAAGTAGATAGTGGCATTGTTTCTTCTCACATTGCACAAATGAAATTGTTTGGCATCCGTCAGGGTGTTGAATTTTTCCCATCACAGGATAACTTTGGTCAACAGCGTGGTGACTTTATTAAAAAAGTTGCTAAATATAATAAGCTTGATATTCGATTAGATAGTATTTGGGATTATTTTTTATGTGATGGCAAAGGGTTATTTTATATTCGACCTACTGAAAATAACTATCGTCTCTATTATTTTCGTAACTATGAATATCGTAGTTACTACAACGTTGATGGTGAGCTAGAAGAAGTTGTTATTATTTATAGCTATAAAGTAAAACAAAATGCATCTGCTGGTATGGCAGATGTAGGTTATGGTGGCATCGAAATGGGCCAACTAACAGGAGGCAATACACATGGACCTAGAGAAACTCCGGGTCGTAAAAAATATATTCGTCTTTCAATTAGGCCATTAGAGATTGAAGAAACTCATTCTGATGGCGAGATGTCATTTGAAAATATTGGCACTACAATGCCAGGTAAAACTGATAAGTTTCCAAATGAATTAGGTTATATTCCTTGTGTTGAAATTTTTAATAATCCTAAAGGATTCTCCATGGAAGGCAATGGAGAGTTTGATCAATTTGCAAGTCAGATTTGTTTGCATGATGAGTTAGTACGCACAATGCGTAAAAACTTACAGTTTTTTGGTAATCCAACTTTATTATCTTCTAGACCTAAAACTGACTTAATTGAAAGTGGTAATGATGGTGCTGCTCAACGTCCTTCTATTGCAGCTAACTCTGGTTTTCAGAGTATGTCGCCTTTATCATCTTCTACGTTTAAACAAGATCCAATTTCACGTAGCAGTGTAGATGGAAGTATTCGTGTACCAAGAGTTATTGCAAATTTAGAACCTAATGATCGTGTTGGTTATATTGTTCCTGATGCAATCTCTGGTGATCAGAATGCATTTGTTAGACAATTTAGAGAAGAAATTCGTACTGCTTTAGGAGGTGTAGATGAACTTTCAATCAGTGCAGGTGTTACTGCTACCGAATATAAAAGTTTGTTTGGTCGTGTGGCGGCCACCAGCAAAAAGAAAGCGAATGCAATTTATGAGCATGGAATTTGCAGATGTTTAGAACTCATTATCTTCATGGAAGAAACGATGTTCAAAGATACTTTAGCTGCTGTAGCAGGTATTGAAAAACCAATTACTCCAACAGAAGAAGCTTCGATAGAAGAAAAAGCAGGCTATCAACAAGCTTTAAAACAGTTTGAAGGTCAAATGAAACAAATCATGCAGGCTTTAATTAAAGCTCAAATGGTACCCCCTGGTGTTAAAGGATTGATACCAGACGGAGATGTAACTATGAATTGGCGTTGGTTAGGTCCTGTATATGAAGAGTCAACACAAGATATTTTAAATAATTCAATCGTTGTCAGAAATTTACAAGAGCTTGGAGTTGATAGTATAGAAGCATTGAAGTATCTTTTTCCATCTAAAACAGATGAAGAAAGAGCGGAAATGCTTTCTGGCTTTCCCTTCAGAATGGTCGGTGAATTACAGGGTGCTTATAACAAGTTCTCTAGTTTGGTTGCGGGAATGATGCAGACCCCACATCCACAAGCTCCCGATCTGCCAATGGCTGCAGATCCACGCTTGGACCTCACTCCCTATCTGTATCGAACTCTAGAAGCATTACAAAAGGAGATGAGTTATGCAGGACGCTACCGTCCAATCGACCCCACAGATGAGCCAACCATCCGTGGCCCCAAGCAGCTACGTGGCAGCAGCCCCTCAGCCAACGACCCCGGTTCAGGCGAGCCAGGCCGGAGTAGCTTACCCCCAGGCGGTGCCCCAGGCGGTACCTCAGGCAGCCCCCAATTACCAATCCGCCCCGTCAGCATTCGTCCCCCCTTCCCCGGCAGCACCACAAGCCAATCCATGGGAGTCGGCGTTCAGTCAAGTGGTAGGACTTCTGGGCCAACAGGGCTCCCCGTCCCAGGCAGCGCCATCACCGGTCCAGGCTCCGGCAGCGAGTCCGTATACCCAGGGCAACTGGGAGTCACAGGCTCCTCCGCAGTACCAACAGACCTCGGCACCATCGGCAGCCCCGACCTGGCAAGCAAGCCAGACATCCTCGCCCAACTCTTCCCAAACTTACTCGGTCAGCTCCTTGGAGGACGTGGCCCAAGTTCTGGGGTGGAGTCCGGAGAGCCGGATGGTAGTAGCGAACTACGGGACAGAAGCTCCAGCGATTCTGAATCAGTACGCCCTAAATCTGGAAGGGATGCTGGACAGCGCCGTCGCATGGGGAGAAAAGGCAAGTGACACGTTGATGGGCTATGCAGCCTTCTCTGTTAACGAGCACAAAGAAAATCTGGCATACAACGAGATTTTGACGAATCCTGATGTCTTGTCTGATTACACCTTGGAGTTCTTTGGTCCTCGCGGTCCATACCCTGTGTATGAATCTGAGCAGGAATTAGAAACTCGTGGTTATCCCACTGCACCAGCTGCTGCACAAATGCCTGGTCTTCCTGCACCTCCGCAACAGGAAGCTCCTCAACAGCCTCAAGATTTCTGGGGTGCCTTTAAACAGCAAATGGATTATGACCCGACGCAAGCCTGGCGCATTGTGAACCAAGCCGATCCTCGTGTTATGGCTAACAAACTATTCGTAATGGAATGATCCCATGCTTGCAGGAAAATTTGATCCTCAAATGCAACGTTTACGTGCTATTGCAAATAGTCCTGTAGGTTCTGCTGTGGCTGGCGGCGCTGCTGCCGCTGGCCTTTCTGCCTTAGGCAATGTTGGGTCTGATAAACCAGGTGAACGCATTGCAATTGAAGCATTGGGTGCAGCTGGTTTAGGAGCTGTGGCTGGTTCTCAACTTCCAGCTTTGCGTCAAACATTGTCTAAACAAAATGTAGGCAATGCTGTTGGACCAGCAATGGCTGATGTATTAAATAATGTACCCATGGATGACGCTGAAAGAGTCAAATTCTTAAATATTGGAAAAGGCGCTGTAGATGCAGCACCTTATGGTTCAGGTGCACTTTCAGCAGCAGCACTTACAGCAGCAGGAGGACTTGGTGGACAATTTGGTGGCGGTGCAGCAAATTTAATGGGTATTGATCCAGAAAATCCAGGCTCTAGTAACACAATGGGAGCACGTTATTCCATGGGAGGAATGCCTCCAATGTATGGATAAGTAAGTCACTGCTAAAATTTATAGTAGATAGGCTTAGACCGAATCTCCAGAAACCCTTATTACCTTTAAAAAGAGGATAGAAGATGTTCCTTGATAATGATTTTCCTAAGATTTTAGGAGCGGAACTTTACCGTCCGCATCCTGCATATATTTGTGAAATGGCTGTTGAGCCTGTAGTCGTACATGACTTCACCTCTCAGCCTGGACAAACTGTTCAGTTAGATCGCTACAAGTTCTGGGGATCTCCCGGCACAAAGGATAGCCGTGAGCGTATCTCAGATCAGACAATTGGTACAGCCAACAGCCGTAACATCACCAAGGAGAAAGTCCTGGTGGTGCTTAAGGAATACACTGGTCCTGCAGATCCGGCTGATCCTACCCAGCCTTCTACTTTTAAAATTGCTCGGGAAACTTTAATTACTGCTCAGCGTTTGCTGCTTGATACCGGCAACCTGAACATGTTCCACCAGTCCATCGGCAGCCTTACGCTGTTAGATGATTATCGCCGTTGGCGTGATCGCGTCTTTATTGACGAACTGGCTAAAGCAGAAGCACAAGGTAAAGCAGGTACTACACAAGGTGGTTACTACTTTGCTGGTGACAAAGAAAAAGATGCACAAGGTCGCATTTCTTACACAGCTGCTGAGTACACCGGTCAAGTTCAACAGTTCTCTGTTCGTACTGACCTGTTAGAAGTTGTTAAGGATCTGCGTAAGCGCAACGTTCCCACCTTCGCTGATGGTCTGTATCGTTGTATTTGTGATCCTGTCTTCATGATGCACTTGCGTCGTGACGAAGATTTCCGTGAGATTGCTCGTTATAGCGGCAACCCCGGTCAAGGCATGTACATGGCTAATCCCATGATGCCTAACAACTCCAGCTTCTACATGGGTCCTCAAGCTGGTCAGGGTTATTTCCTGGCTGGTGAGCCTGTGATGCCTACTGGTGTTCAATTCGAAGGTGTTAAATTCTTCGAGTCCACTAACTTCCCTAACAAGACTGTTAGTGCTACGTTTGCTTCCGATGGTGCTAATACCTTTGCTGATGAAGAGGTAGCTCAAGGTTTCTTCTTTGGTCCTCAGGCTATTGGTATTGGAATCGGCGGTCCGAACGCACAAGTTCTGATTAACAACAACGACGATTTCTCGCGCTTTATTATTCTAATTTGGCAGCTGTATGCTGGTTTTGAAGTTCTGAACAAAGACTTCATTACGAATGCTTTCAGCTTCATCTCTGATGACGGTGTTGTTTGATTTAATTAACGTCCACTTATACATTTCTAAGTAAATGGCATATTTATCTGCTAAGAAAATTTACCCGGCTGATATGTCTGAGCCACTCAATGGGTGGTATCAGAACATTGATACGCGGGGTGGAACTTCTAATAACGCTTCTATTGCTGGCCCGACATCTGTTCTGGCTACCCCTGGATACCGTTACTTCCAACAGCGTGGTTATGTACCTGTAACCAATGCATCCGGTGATGGCTATGTAACAACAGCCAACGTGATCATTCCTTCTCCTTATAAGAATGATGATACGCGTGTCAATATCACTGGCATGACAGTTGCTGCTTCTGCTGAACTTCCTGCTTATGCTTATCGTGCAACTATTTCTGTTGCACAAGGCTGGGGCGATGGTCGTATTGCAGGAAGCTTGCTTACTTCTGGATCTGCTCAAGTCATTGGCTTTGGTCCTGGTTCAGCAACTGCACCTACCACGCATTCTGGTCAGGTTGATGCAGCTAACTTAACAGCATCTAGCAACAGCATTGCAGCTGGTTCTGCAGGCTATGGATTATCTCCACTTGCTTCTGGTGTTCAGTACAAAGAATTAACCTCTAATAGTACTTATCGGGTTTATTCAAAGACTGCTACAAACTCTACTGCTACTAATGGTGGTTGGGCTATTACCGATGCTGATAAAGCAGCTGGTAATACAGGCTACATTCTCGTTGAACTCTGCTACATCCAGCCAGATGTTGCTATGGAGTACGACGATATTGAGCAGTACATTCCTTATAAGATTGCATCTAACTACCCTGGTTATTGATATTTAGGGTAATATGGGGTCAGTTAACTATTACTGGCCCCGATGTTATATCAGCACAAAAAGACTGGTACAAGAGTAAAAGTTGTTACTCAATGGGATGACGGCGACTGGTTCATGGTTGAAGACCAGGACGGTCGCATTTTTACTGTGTATCACACAGAGATTGAAAAAGATGCACAAGCAACGACTAAAGTTAAAAGCCTGCAAGTAAAAGATGCAGCTTCTGGAGAAGAGCCTAGAACTTTTCCAACTGATACGCGTTTAAATATTAATGCAGCAACTGCACGTATGATTTCTGATCACATTAAAGGGATTGGAATGAAAACAGCAAAAGATATTAAAGACCTCCAAACTTCACTTTCTGGAGAACGTTTTCATAGTTTGGAGCAATTAAGACAAATTAAAAGAGTCGATTGGGATTCTGTATTTGCTGCAGATCTTGTTCGTGTCTAAGACCTTCGGGTCTTTTTTATTGACACAGTTTAGAATAAATGGATAAGCCTGGTATGCAGTGCAGTTATCCCCTTTTGATCAAAGCAGGGTTAGATATCATCTGGGTTACTACGTAACTAGTGTCCCAGCAGGTGATTATGCTCGTTTAGAAGAAGCAATGAATTCCGTTCCGGATACATTGTTTCATGACAAAATTGTGATTCAAATTGACCGTTGTGATGCATCGGAAAAGAAAACACAATTAGCATCTAACGATCCTAATTTTACTCCTCCAAGCACACGAGTAGAAGGCATTCTTGGTGACGTTGATCGTACTATTCGATCAAGTAATGTCCGAGACGCTTTACGTCTTTGGAATGATGTTTATTTGTATGAGACAAATCGTCTTGCACAAATACTATATGTTCCAAACTATAAAGATGAAATGCAGGCACGCTATCGTTATGAGCGATCAGGTGCTGAATTTATTCAGGCACTGCCCGGTCCAGCTGACACAACAGTTGGCAGCAATATTATCCTCCATCGCATTTATAGATAATCATGGCTACTTCTCTTGTTGGAAACAATCTAGATAGATTTATAAAATTTGGCCGTCGTACGCCAGTAATTAAAACAGCAATTGATACTATTACTGATCCAAGTACCTATAAAGGTTTTGCAAACCAAGTTGATGATGTATTGCAAAGAGCTTTACCAGGTCAATTTCGAGGAGTAGGCATCCAAAATGCACCTGTTGGTGTACTTGGCCAGGTAGATGATATATCTAGAATGGCTCCAGGTGCTGCTAAAGAAGCAGCTCGAAATCAAGTACAACGTAATGCCAACATGGCTGCACGACTTGATAATGTAAATTTACCAAGGGGTGGACAAGCTGCTAGCGGTGCATTGAGAGCGCCTAATGTACCGAGTTCACCACGTAGTTTTGATTTAAATTATCCCCGTGGAGCAAGAGCTGTGCCTAAACAAGCTATTCCAGGAGGTTTATATAATGTTCAAGGACCTGCTATCCCAGGTGGCGTACAGACAATGGCTAATATGTCAAAAGGAGGGGGAGGTTTTTTAAGAGGCGCAAAAAATGTTTTAAAAGCAGGTCCACTATTGAATGTTGCAGGTGGTGCATTAGATGCCTATGATCAAGTTCAACAAGGAAGAGATCCACTTGACGCTATAGGTCGTGCTACTTTCGGTGCTTTAGGAGGTATAGGAGGAACGACTGCAGGAACTTTAGGTGGACTAATAACAGGTCCAGGTGCATTTTTTACAGGAGCTGCAGGTGCCTATGGAGGTTATAACCTAGGTACTGGTTTATATGACATGTTAAAAGAAAATATTCAAAATCCTGGGGATGCAAATATGAGTAGATTAGGACCAATGCCTAAACTTGCTGGAGCAAGAAAAACAGAATTTAAATCAAATAAAAATGCTGCACCTAGTGCATCTGACATGATGTCAGGCAGACGTACACCGGAACCACGTCCCAGACCTGGTACACAAGATGATCGTCCAGATCAAGGCGCAGATCTTGATATGGATGCCATCCGTAGAGAAGTAGCAAAAGCAGAAGCATTAAAGCCTTCTGTTGAAACTCCTGTGCCAGGATCACCTCCTAATGCACCTAATGTTATACCTAGTACACCGATTCCGGTAACACCTGGTAGCCCTGCTAGACCTTATGCTCCTGGTGATCAAGCTGGCAATATAGGTGCAACCTATGGAAATGGTACTAGCACAATGCCTAATGCCAATCCAGCTAATACAGTTTTACCACCTAATGCTGAGCAAATTCTGCAAGCTGATCCAATGCAGATTTATGAGCAAGCTCGCCGTGCTGCTCAAGGTCAAGACAAAACACAGCTGGATAAAGTTAGAGATCTTGGTTTAGCAATTCATCGTCAAAAATTTGAAGGTAGTGCAATGTATCCAACGGCTAATACATTACCAGGATCTATGACAGCTAAAGATGAAAATGATGCTTTACGAGAAATTGAACCTTCTCAGATTGATCAGTCTTTACTTGGTATTTATTCAGGAAGCAATCCTGTTTTAGATCCTAATAAATTCTTACAAATGCAATTATCTGGAAGAGTAGCGCGATGACTTATCAAGTTACAAATGCAGATAGAAAAGCTATTTTTGATTCTGCTAAACGTTTAGGAATAGACCCTTATGAATTAGGAGCTGTTTTAAATAAAGAATCAACATTTCAACCTAATGTTTGGGGTGGCGATCAAGGTAAATATTATGGTGTTATTCAATTTGGTGATTATGAACGTGGTGAAGCAGGTTTAGATCCTAAAAAAGTAGGTAACTATACTATTGCAGAACAAATGCCACATGTTGAAAAATGGTTACTTGGCCGTGGGTATAAATCAGGAATGGGAGTTGGTCGTTTATACAACACAGTTCTTGCAGGCAATCCTGATGCCAGTATGAATAAAGCAGATTCATTTGGCACTACAGTTTCTGGTTCTTTAGAAAGTTTAATGAAAGGAGGAAAAAATTATATAAGAGCGCAAGAAGTGTTAGGACCTAGTCCAACTTATGACCAAACACCTACACAGACAGCAGCAGCAACAACACAAAATACAAGTGAAGTACAAGAAGATCCAAAAACCCCTGGTTATTCGACTAGAGATTTTCTTATGAATTTTATGCGAGGACAATTGCAAGCATTAAAGACAAATAAAAATGATTTAGTCGATAATTATTTAAAAGGAGCAGAAGCTAATAATATTAGTGCACAGAAAGCAATTGAATTTTTTGGTGGCTTTGATTAAAAGCTGTATTAAAATAGATCAATCAGGAGTAACTCATGGCAACTACAAATACAAACAAACAACCAATGTTTGTAGATCGTCCTTTAATAGAAAGGACTCGAATTACAAACCAAGTTGTAGGTGGTGCAGGTAATTTAAATGTTCTTGGCGGACAAAATCCAGCATTGTTAGTTGATATGGACGCTACATTAAGTAGTGATAATAATAGTGGTGGAATTGTAGATAGCATTACTATTGTGCGAGATAATTTTGGATTAGCACAAACAGCAGACTATGTAATTAATACAACTACCACAGGAGAGTATATTAGTCTTACTAGTGGTCAGACTGTATATATTTCAGAAACAGGATTAACAAGTACACCTGCAGAAGAAGGAGTTGGTTACTATACGTTTACAGGTACTCCAGATATTGAAGGATTAAATACTGAAATTAAATATAGTGGAATTGCATCTCAAACTACAAGTGGTTTTGCTTATTCAAGTGCAGCAAGTTCAGCACTTCCTGCTGTAACTTTTGTTTGCTATCACACACGTCAAACAACAGTTCCTATTCCTGCAAATGGAGATTACGGAATTTTGTTTGCTAAAACAATTCCAGCTAATGAAACATTTGTAGATTGTTCAGATGTAATGCCTGAAATGATTGTGCCTGTACCTGAAGCAGGTAATACTGCAGGACTTGGAGAAGCAACACCTTTAAAAAACCGTGCTATTTATTTGCAACGAGGTGATCGTTTGTATTTAGGTGTTCTTCAAAACGGTGTTTATAATACGCCTTCTGGTTATGTTCCAGGTGCACATGCTATTGCACAAGGCGGTTATTTGTAATGGCAAATAAAGGGTTTGGAAGTTTCGGCAACAAAAACCCTAAAGTAAATACTGGTTTCGACAGATTTAAATTTGATAGCGGATCTAACTATGAAGTTAAACCTATCAAAGCTGAGTTTGGAAGATCCGTTCCATTATCAATTTATAATGTAGACCAACAAGCAGCTTGGTTACGTTGGAGACGAGGATGGGAATTAGCAACATCTGATATTGCACATGCTGCATATGCATATGATTTTAAATATTTAATTCCACAAACATCAGGAGCAATCAATGAAATAGGTGGAAGATCTCCTGTTATGTCAGGTACATTTAAGGGTTTTCCAACTCCAAATAAAGAATTAGGAATGCATTGGACGGGTATTATCGAACCAGGTAATTTAAGATTTGATAATTTAACCGATGTTAGTGGTGTACGTTTAGCAGTTTCAGGAGAAGCTAATCCACAAACTTTGTTTTCAGGTGTAACGCAAGATAATCAAAACTATTGGTATGTACAATTATCAGGAACATTTAGCACAGCAAGTGGTGAGCAAGTGCCTTCTCCTTTACTAGTTACATTCTCAGGAGGTGATACAGCTAAGCCTATTGTTGGTGACATATTAGAAGATAAAATTATTGATGTATCAGGAATAGCAATTGATGGTGATACAAGAGACCCTGCTACCAATAAACGTTTTGGTTTTGTTCAAGCAGTTTTAACAGGCATTGATGAATATCAAGGCATTCTTCAATTTGAAAAACGAGGTTCAGTTCAAAGCACTATTGATGGTGTTCAAATTACACCCTCAAGAATTGCTCCACATGCAGGTAGATTTTTACAAACTGGTAGAAGGTATTGCTGCAGTTGCCAGGATTTTACAAGAAGAGATTACGCTTATATTTCTACACTGGGTCAAAGAAAAGGACGTAATTTTCCAGTCACAGCACCAGGAGCAACAAGCCCTGGTCGTTATGAACAATTAAAAAACTTTGATAAATTAACACAAGCTGCACAAATTGAATGGACAAAATATTTTGTTGAAAATAATCTTTTTGAATTAGTAGCTCCTAGTGGATTTGAATTACAAGAAGTTACTTCTGGACAAGTAACAAAAGATATTCGTTTACCGGAAAATTTATATCGAGATTTCCCTGGTATTTTTGCAGACTTCGGTAATATTTATGTCAGAGGATTTGGAAACAATGAAGAATTTACAAGTGGAATTGCAGAAGGCATGCCAAGTTACAAAGATTATAAAGAAAGTGGAGAAGTTATTTTAGAAATAAATGATGACTGGACTTTTACATTAAATCAATATCGTTTTTGTAAACACATTCAAGCATTACGTTTTATGCGTAATGAATTTCCTATTGAACCTTCAGACTATCCATTTGCAACAGCAGAAGATCTAGTAACTTGGGAAGATAATCTTGTAGAAAAAACAGCTAAAGCACAAGAAAAAGCTTTTGAGAATTTTACATATTATGGAATGAGTCATATGGACGTACCTCCATTTAATGTTGAATCACCAGTAATGGTTTCATTGACACAAAAACTATTTAATTTTCCAGCTCAATTTGTACAACTACAAAACTTTATTATGATTGATAAAAATGGGCAAGAGTACCTACCAGGATCAGGTGAAAGTCCAACCAGTGAAGGTCTTATTGAGAATTTCTGATAAGCTGTATAATAGTTGTATTAGATTTACCATAAGTTAATCTAATCTGAGCATTAAAACCACCTTAAAAAGACAGATCAGTGTCTATAGTTTATTCAACATCAGACCGTAGCCATGTTGCACATGCATCTCCCGTCCGATGCTCGCATCGTTGACGAAATTTTTGGCCTCACAGGTACAACTAAATACAGCGACGAAGGCTGGCTCATGGCTATGGTCGCAACCTATGGAAAAACTCCACAAGAATTAAAAGGATTTACTTGGAACGACGACTATTCAATCAACATTCCAAACAAAAAACGACCGATTCAACCTGTTCACCCTCAATGGGTATTTATTTTTCAACTTAAAGAAAAACAGCCTTCCAAAAAGAAAGGCTGGAGTGGTCTCTGTCGCAGCTTAAAAACGGTTCAACAAGAAGAACGCATTAAGCTATCGATAGATAAAGTCCTTTTGGCTCATAAGGTCCGCAAGGTTTACTACACACCAGTTAAGCAACAGAGGTCGAAGCGACTTGCGACTGTGTGAGTAGCTTTTTCATCCGAGGAATGTTCCAATAGTACGTATCTCTTGACCTAGTAAGAGGTCCTGCGCCATAATGATGCCCAAGTTTTGCGGTACCATTATCGCGCATCTGATGAAGCTCCTTGCGAGAAACCTCAAGAACACGTTCTGCTTTGTGAAGTGGAACCCAAGAACTGCTAATAGCTGTCATTGGTAAACCTTTGTGCTTACAGATTTAAGTTAGGTTTGCAAGAAGTAATGTCAAGCAAGTACACATTTTTTTAATGGCAGTAAATTTATATTAAGCAAAGAACAGATTTGGGAAATTTAGACTATAAACAGCCATTACGAATAGTATGTTCAAGACAGAGAACGAACCTCTCGCTCTTTTAATTGAACTAACTCCTCGTCTTGCTAAAAAAAGATTTCGACAAAGTATATATGAAGCTTGGGATCATGAATGCGGATATTGTGGCGCACCAGCTACATCTTTAGACCATATAATTCCTAAGTTTCGTTCAGGTTCTTCTAATTGTAATAATTTAATTCCTGCATGCCGTTCTTGTAATCATTTAAAAGCCTCCGCAAATATGGAAGAATGGTATAGAAAACAAACTTTTTTTACAGAAACAAAACTAGAAGCTATTATCAAATGGACAGAAGGAGATAAAATAGAGGTAATATCAGAAGTTTTCCTAGATAATCTAGGCTGTGCATAATGGTTGTATATAGTGATGGTGGATTAACTTATGGAGTTTTAAATCCTGAAGCAGATGGGGTAAGAGGAACTAACAATAATCCATGGACACAAAGTGATTATGAAAGCGATTTTCCAGACCGCAATGCAGACGATTGGTTAGAAATATATCCGGCTACTTCAGGCGGATTTAATTTTATAACAAATGATCCAGATGGTAGATATGAATCATGGACAGAAAATATTAATCCTGTAACAGAACAAGGTTTTAGAAGATGGACATTAGCAACAAATCCAGAAGAAATACCTGAAATAGTAGAAGCATATCCAGCCAACAGAACTATAAAACAAAAATATCATTTAGCTTATGACAACAAGACAAATGAATTTCTTACTGGTGGAATAGGAATAGATAAATCACATATTTCAGGAGTAGATGGAGTTAAAGGAATAGAAATAACAATTGAAATAGGATCTGATGGCAAAAAAATTATTACAGATAAAGATGGAAATACGTATACAGGTTTTACGAATTTCTTTAATAATGCTAAAGGGAAAGATGGTAATCCCCTTGAGGGTGCAGGAAGCTCAGGAATAAAAGAAAGTTTAGGACTTTATGAAGAAGGGTTAAAGAAAAATTATGATGACAATGAACAAGATTTAGCAGACAGAATAACTGGAGAGTCTGGATTAAATGCCTGGAACTATAACAATGTTTGGGTTCCAGCTAGCGATTATGCAGAAGAAATTTCCAAGGAAGGAGAGGACTATCGAGAAAAAGCTGCTCAAACATGGAATGATACGCTTCCAGAGCAACGTCAAGAATTAGCAGATAGTGCTAATGCTTTAGGTGATTTAGTTTATACGCAAGCATCTGCTCTTAATAATTGGAATAAAGGAGTAGTTGACTGGGCAAAGGATAGTGCAACAGGTACTTACACAAGTAATAGAGCACATATCTATGACCGCTGGGGAACAGATCTAGCAGATATTGCTAATAGCTTAAATACTCAAGCAGCTGCTTTAGGATTAAACCCTTTAATTACAGAACAAAATTATAATGCAATGGTTACCGGAGCAAAGAATGCTTACGGTGCATACTATGGGGCAGAACGTGTGCCCATGTGGAATGGAGATACAGATGGGGGTACTTATGATTTAGTAGGTAATTTTGATGCTGATTATTATTTACAAACACAAAATACAGGATTAACAAATCGTTGGAATAATGCATTATTAGATCCTAGTGATCTTTATAATCCAGATAATGATTTAGATGTCACAGCAAGGTGGGGAAGCCTTGCAAACATGGCATGGGGAGACTATAGCACTAGCGGTAAATCTCAAGGTCTTAGAGGCTCTGCAGCTGAATATGCAAAAGAAGCAGAAGAATATGATGAAAGCTATGCAAATTTAACAGATGAACAAAAATCAATTATTCGAGATGAAGTATTTGGTTTAACAGGTGAAGATGAATATGGAGAAGCTTCAATTGAATGGGCTGAAAATATTCTTGACCCACTTACAGACCAAACAAAAAGTTTACTTGAAGAAAAAGTAGGTACTGTATTTAGTGAATCAGATTTAGAAATACAAGATAAATTTAAAGGATTAGCTCAAGATGTTTTAGAAAAATCTGTTGCTGAATTAACAAAACAACAAGAAAGAGAAAGAGAATTAGATGTATATAGAAGTTTACCTGGCTTTAACGAAATTTTTAGTTCAAGTGCAACTTTAGCAAATAATTTATTAGGAGATATGGGAGGGTATTTAAATATGATGGGAATTAATTCAAAAAAAGTTGCAAGTGATTTAGAAGATCAAATAGAAAGTATGACAGGAATAAGCAACGGTAATAATGCAGAGTTTAACTGGGATAAATGGATGAATGAAACACTTACACCTTATTACGAAGGATTAGAAGAAATAGAAGGAGAACGTTTAGATGAAGAAGGAAATAAAATTGTATATCAAATGACAGATGAAGAAGGCAAAGCTTTTATTTCAAAATTCATTGGAGAATATATTACACCGCGTTTTAATATGTCTAAATCAATGAGTGAGTTTGTAAGTTATTTAGATACCTTAGATGAAGATCAACAAAATATATTTCAAACACAAACAGCAATGAATGCTTTAAAACAACAAGCAGAAGTTAATGCAAGATCTTATTTTACTTCACTAGCAAACAATAGTGATTTAGGTAAATTTGATGCTGAGTTTTATTTTAATCCACTAGCAAGTTTAAATGGTGTTTCAGAAGAAGATTTAGAAAGAGACTATATGAATGTAGCCCAGCAAAGACAAAAGTATCAAGATCAAACTATTGCAGTTAATGCAGACTGGGAAGATGCTAAATCAAATCCAGACAGTAAATCAGGCATACCAGAAGATTCTTTAGCTAATGCATATACTTGGCAACAATGGGCATATAAATATGGCGTGGATATTCAAGATAAAGCACAATTTGCAAAATTACATTATCAAGTAGTAGGACAAGGAAAATACGATCCGGCAAAAGATGTATTTGATATTAAGACTATAAACACTTATATGGATGACGTACTATTACCTCTTATTCGAGAAGAAAAAATAAGTATGGATGATGCTGCTTTTATGAAATTTGTTACACCAGAAGAATTTGCAAGCGCAATGTTGGAAGGAATTGATCCTTTAGAAAATAAAGAAGAATGGAAAGAAGTTTTAGAAACGTTTGGCATTGAAGATTTAGATGCCAGTTTAGAAGAAGTAAAAGAATATATTAAAGAAGTTTTTGAAACAGGAGCGGCACAAGACATTCGAGAAGGTATTAAATATTTAAATGAAAAAAAAGAAGATATAGATCAAGAGACATTAGGAGTTGACTATATTGAACGTGATCCATTAGAAATTCTTGGTGAACGAGGTGACATTGAAGTAGGATCAGAAGCCTGGAAAGATTTAATGATTAGTTATAATTTTTCTCAAGATTTAACTTATGACGAAGCAGTAAGAGCGATTACAGATAAAGAAGATCTAGATGAAGAAACTTATAACCCTTTATATGAATATTTTAGAGCGGATGGATACGAAGGAACAGAAGATGAGTTTGTAAATGAATTTTTTCCTGATGCAACTTCAGATGATTTAGCAGATTTAAATTTTGTTGGAAGAGCACTTCAAGGAGGATTTAGTGGTACAGATATAGATATGAGTGATCCATTTGTGGCTATGTCACAATTTGATTCTTTGTTGGGTAGTTCAGACAGGGATTTATATGGTGTTAATATGCAAGACGATGATTACGATGAAGATTTAGATTCAGATTATTTTGATATTTTTCCTGATGAAAGAGACTATGCTTCTAGCACAGGCCGTGGGATAATAGATTCATGGACTGGCGGATTGTTTGGTTAAATGTCTAAACATAAAAAAGCAGCAACAGCAGCTAAATTAAGCAAAGACAAAATGGCTTGTAATAAGCCTAAAAAAACACCAGGTCATAAAACTAAATCGCATGTCGTAAAAGCTTGCGAAGGCGGTAAAGAAAAGATAATTCGTTTTGGTCAACAGGGTGTAAAAGGTGCTGGCAAAAATCCGAAGTCAGCCAAAGACAAAGCACGTAAGAAGTCATACTATGCAAGACATAATGCTCAAGATAGCAAGCCAAGTAAAATGAGTGCAAGGTATTGGTCACATAAGGTGAAGTGGTAATGGTTATTGAACGTTTGCCAAAAAAAAGACTCCCTCAAGATGAATACAATAAAATTGCGGGTAAATACATGGAAGTTATTGCAAACCCTAAGACAACAGATTTACAAAAAGAACAAGCAATGTTTGCACTAGGCGAATTTCATTTAAGGCATGACATGGACGAAAGGCCCATGGGGCAAAGCTAATGGTAAGCGTACAACTTGAGTTGTCAACTGAAGATGTACGTCATTTATATCAAGCAGTTTGTGATGCATTAAAGTATTGGCCTGGTGGAGACCCAGAACAACAAGAATATTATCGACAATTAAAAATTTTTTTGTTTAGTATATTATGTGAGATATCGTACGACAATGATTAAAGACGGTAAGTTTGTTGCAGGAAAACCTAAAAAAACTAGGCAAGGACAAGGAAAACATTCAGTGCAGAAAGGCACTAAAAAAATGCGCCGAGGACAAGGAAAATAATGTAAACTGATGGCATATGTAGGCTATCAATGTATCCATACACAGAAGCTTTATTAATTATCAAAACCTTTGAAGGTTTTAATGAAAAAGCATATTGTGATCCAGATACTGGAGGTGATCCATATACTATTGGATATGGAACACAGTTTTATCCTGATGGCAGCCCTGTCAAAAAAGGTCAGTATGTAACT
>Ga0098043_1000305_pt1 | contig 16934 bp, 4 predicted proteins | sample 9B_taG_FD_92581 | JGI IMG/M metagenome (GOLD analysis project Ga0098043, IMG submission 92581) | Marine viral communities from the Subarctic Pacific Ocean - 9B_ETSP_OMZ_AT15188_CsCl metaG | ecosystem: Environmental > Aquatic > Marine > Oceanic | place: Subarctic Pacific Ocean | collected 2015-01-10 | reverse complement strand
TTGTAGATCTAGCTGATCTACCTACGTTTATAAGAAAGTCGTTTATTAATTCTATTTTTGTTTTTAAGCTTTTACCTTTTATATTATTTTTAAGATAATTTACAGATGCATCATAACCTAGCTTTCTAACTTTAGTAACGCCAAACTTTTTAATACCATATATTATATTGTTAATATGTGCATCTTTAAAATTACCACTTTTAAATATTAAATCTAACGCGGCGCTATCAATACCTGTTTCTGCTCTAGCTGTTTCATAAGCTTCTATTATTCCAACACCATCATCAATAAGTTCTTTTATTGTTAAAACAAATTCTTGTGGTAAACCATCAAGCTTGTTTATTTGGTTTTGTAAATATAAAGAAACATTTTTTGTTTGTTTTTCAGTTAAAATACTTTTACTAAACTTAATGTTTTTATCTCTACCTATTTCAGCAGCTAAAGTTTCTAAGTTATCTTCTGCTAACGTTTCATTTCTTAGCTCAGCTAACTCTTGTCTTTTCTGTATTACATCTGCTTCTTGAGCAACTTGCATAGTAGCATCGTAAGATAAAGCGCCAGCCATATATTTAGCTAATTGGTCTTTTCTAGTTCCACGTTTACCAGATCTTTTGCCTGTAGTAGGGTTAAAAGCTGGTATATTAAAAAATGACATAAAACTAGCTTCTGAAACGTTTTTCTTTTCATATAAACTAACAGCAGTACCTTTATCTATTATATTTAACGCAGAAACTGGCAGCTTATTTTCAGCAACAGCTCTTTCAACTTCTTGCTTTGATGTAAGTTTTTTAACAAATTTAGTAAAAACTCTTTTATCGTCAGCAACTTCTCTTTCCATTTGAACTAAGTCAGCTGTAAACATAACATCCATTATAGCTTCTCTAAACTTCTTTAAATTACTAACGTACTGTTTAGTACCTAAAAAGTTTTTAACGTCTTTAAACAAATACAAATTAGCCTCATCTCTTAGTTTTCTTTGTATATTTCTAGCAGGTGTACCAACTTCGTAAGCTCTTAATAAAGCTTTACGAGCTGAATCTAAAACTTTATTATATAAATCACTACCTGTTTCAATACCTATAGCTTTTCTAAACTTAGATTGTTGCTCTGCTTTTGGTTTTGCTTTTTCAGCTCTTTTTCTAGCTCTTGCAGCTGGTGATATATCTTCTGTTTCTAACGCTTCTAATGTAGGATCTACTTCTGCAGCAACTTGTACTTTAACTTCACCTTCTTTTGTTCTATCATCTACATCTTTAGCTGTTTTTTCCTGTTCTTGTTTTTTGTATTCTCTATTATAAACATTACCAGCTTTATTAGCTAGTTGACTATTTATCCAACCAAACAAATTATCATTTGTTTCTGGATTAAAGTTTTTAATATGACTTGTAAGTTCTGCATATACTTTATCTACAAAATCAACAGGAACTTTATCCGCTTTGTATTTAGCAGCTATTAAATCGTCTAAGTAATTATTTGTTTTTATTTCAGTTATAGCTTGGTCAGCACCACCTTCATCCCATGCTTTTTTACCACCTTCAAAGCTGTAAGTACTACCTATTTCTTGTACGCTACTAGATATTTGATTTCTACGCTCTATAGATACAGATTTTTTATTTACTGTACCTTCAACAGGTTTTGCAAAAGAAATAGTTTTTTCAGAAACTTTACCTTTTAGAACATCTTTACTATATGATTTTACAAAATCATAAACATCTCTACCACTATTAAACTTAATATTATCAAAACCTTTTCTATTAAATAATTTAGAAAATACTTGTCCTATTTTTTCTATAGCTGGGTTATATGTTATTTGTTTTTTAACAATTGCATCATGAAAAACATTTAAATATTCATCATAATACTCGTTTTTATCTTTTGTTCTAGTTATTTTACCCTCAGCATCTCTTTCATACTTATAATTATCTTCTATTCTTTTTTCAACAATATCTCTTTCTTTTGTTGACATTCGGTTACGCATGTTATCTATAAATTCAATTCCTTCTTTAGTAACAAGACCATCTGAATCAAGTAAATGTGCAGCTGTAACACCGTGTAAAAGTTCATGTGAACCTACAGATACAGATGCTAATTTAGAAGCTATTTCTCTATTTATATATACTTTACCATCACTTATAAATCCATCAGCTCCAGATTCACCACCTGGTAATGCTGCAAATTCTGCGTCTGTTTCTATTAAGATTTGCTCTAAACCAAGTTTAGCATCAGCATCTTTTGCTAAAGCTAAGTTTGCCTCTAAAGTTCTTTCACTAGAAGCCTCTAGCATAGATAAATTAGACTTAACTAATCCTTCGTTTTGTTTTCTAGCGGCTTTTTTAGCTTCTGAACTTTCTGTTTCAGAGTTTATTATACGGCCTAACTTTATAGACTCTTCTACATTTTTAGCATACTGTTGTAGTTCTTCTTTGTTTAAATTGAGTAAACCTTGTTCTGATCTATTTCTTAAACCTTGAATTTCTAAAAGTTCTTTGTTTATTTCTTTTTGTATTAATTTTTTACCTTCAGGAGATGAAGAAGCTAAGTCTTTAGATAATCTATTAATATTTTTTGCTCTATCTATAATTTCGTTATTTATAGTAGGATGTGTTAATATACTTATAGCACGCTCTTTTGCTTGTGGAGTACTTTTTGCATACTCACCTACACTAGTTATATTACCACCGACAAAACCACCTATAATACCAGAATCAAATATTTCATATTTAGCTTTTGGCCAATCAATTTTTCTATCAAGTGTTAATTGATCGTAAAGTAAAGAAGTTAACGTAGTCGAAGATTCAGCTAAAGCTTCTCCAGTAACACCAACTCCAATATTTTTTACAATATTTTTAGAGCCTTCTTCTATAATTTCCTTTGCTTGATCTAGTTGTCCTTTGTTTTTTAAAATACCAGCTTTTGACATTATACCTCTTGTAACAAGCTCAAATCCAGCTTCTATAGCACCACTACCCGTTGCATTTAAAAGTAATTGTCCACTACTTTTTTCTGGTTCTTTTTCAAACTCTTCATCAAACTTATTACCACCAACACTAACAGCCAAAGCAGTTAAACCGCCTACGCCAGAATAAGCTGCTACTAAAGAAGGTATAGATTCAACGCCACCAGAAACTATTTGCCTAGACATTTCCGCATAATTACCAGCTTCAAATTGTTCTGTAATACCTTTTTCTGATTTTATATAACCTTCTTCAAGCTTTTCAATAACAGGATCAAAAGTTTTTTTAAATATATTGTTTTCTTGGTTTATTCTTATTTTTTCTTGTCTTTCAGCTTTTTCTTGTTCTGTTTCTTTTGCTATGTTTTGCCCATACCAATCACTAGCCCCTATTTCTAAAGCTACACCATATTCACCTATGCCTTTTATGGCTTTTAAAAAAGCATTTATACCTCTAGTTCCAATATTTGTTATTTCTCTGTCTATAGTTTCTCCAAAATATCCTTGACTTGGGTCGTATTCATAACTATATTTTTTAGTATCATAAGTTTCTTGCTCTTCTACTTTTTTAGCATCAGGATAATACTGTTGAATATAATCTTCTACAGTCAAGCCTTTGGCTTTAGCAGCTTGTGAAACCTCTTTTTCAGTATAGCTATTGTTGTCTAAAATATAGTTTTCAGCCATATCTATTTAAGTTCTGTTTTGTTAAAATTAACACCAGGAGCGTTGTTCCAGCCTTCGTATTTAGCAAAATCTTCTAGGCCCATAGGTCCTAAATTTTTATCTACTATAGGCACACCATCTTTTATACTATCTACTACATAATATTTACCATCTTTAAATGTAACTCCAACGCCAGTTGGTGATTTTTCATAACTAGGGAAAGGATTATCTTTCAATTTAGCAACTTTGTTTATATAAGGTACAAAGTTATCATTGTAAGTTTGCATATTAAATTGTGAGCCACCTATAACCACACTTCCACGTTTTGTTTGCGGTCTTCTTTTAGCATTAAAACTTTCTAAACCTTGTTCATGCATTGACTGATTTACATCTGTAGAATATTCAGCTAATAAATTAGTTAAATCTTTAGAGTTATTTTTATCCCAAAACCAACTGCTATCACCTTTTTTATAAGCAGTTCCAGTTATACTACCATCATAATATTTATCAGCTAACATACCATTGGCAAACATTGCTTCAAAAGTTAATTTACCTGCTTTTTTACCATTTGGTAATACATAATCATCATCAAAGCCAAAGTCAGACCTTGTAGCTGTCATAACACCCTCAGGGCCAGTAGTTTTTAAAACAGCAGCTGTTGAGTTTCTTTCAATATCTCTGTTAAACTCTAAACCTTTTTGTCCGTTTAATTTAGAATTAAATGAAGATTTTAATATATGTGTATCATATATATTATTGTTAACGTTCCATTTACCTACTATATCGTTATATTTATTGTACTCATTGTTAATTGTAAAACCTAAATCACCATTTTCTTCTATACTAAAAGCACCTTTGTTAGTATATAATTCTGTATATTTTTCATCACCAGGAAGATCTACTAATTGTTTGTTTCCAAAAGCGTCTAAATAGCTTTTCTTGTCGTTTAAATATAAATCTAACTGGGTGTTTAAATTTGAAAATCTAAACTTAATATCTTCTATTTGTTCTTTACAACCTCTGTCTTTTGTTCTAGTGAAACAATCAACGGCTTTATTGTACTCTTCTTTATTCTTGTTTAAAAACTCTGTTATAGCTTGTTTGTTATAACCATCTTCTATCTTACGCATATTTTGAGGATTTTTTAAATCATCTAAATAAGCTTCTCTTATAGCATCTCTTTTTTCTTGCTCTTGTATACCTTTTACAATAGCACCTGTAAAATTTTCTGCAAAAGCTATACCACCAGCTACATCAGCGGCTGCTTTTGATTGAGCAACATCACCCTGTCCTTTTATTAAAGCTTGATTTGGAGCGTAAGATACACCTCTTTTTGCTGTACCGGCTACATTTCCACTAACTGCCATATTATTTTTTTTTAATTTTTACTTTTAATTTATATAATAGCTCCTATACCAGCGCTAAGAACTGTTCCAGCTAAACTACCTATACCACCATACAAAGCGGCATCTCCGGCTGCAACAGCGGCGTTTGCACCTGCTAGATCCTGCTGGGCCATACCAAATAAAGTACCTGTTTTTTGATACTCTAAACCTCTAGCGGTTTCAGCGCCTGCTAACCTCATTGCCTCTGCTTGTGCCTCACCACCTCTTTCTGCAAACTGTATTTTACTAGCTTCTCTAGCTTTGAATATTTGATTTCTAGATTCTTGTAATCCAATACTACCAGCTGCTTTTTGTGATTGCACTAAAGCTTGGTTTGATAGTGCTTGTGCTAAACCAGCTATACCACTACTACCAGCAGCACCCCTAAGATTAGCCATTACGTTTGCTTGTTGCTGATCGAACATATTTTTTTCAAACTCCGCTTGCTGCTTGTTAACTGTTAAATCTTCATAAGCATTTTCCATGTTTAAATACTTATTTCTAACATCGGCATATATGTTTCTAGTATCTAAATCCATATATTGTGCTTTCATTTTATCATACTCTCTTTGCGCTGCTGCTTGAGCATCTCTTCTTGCGCCTCTACCCATCAAACCACCTATTATACCGCCAAGACCACTTGCTATTCCCGCCATACTTCCTGGTGATTTTAAATTACTAGCAAATCTAGATCCAAACCCACCAAAATTAAAACCACCAAAATTAAAACCACCACCACCGCCATCTTCAGCATTATAAGAAGAAGACATAGTATATGGTGCGGCGACTGGATTTAATTGATCTGGAACTTTTAAATCCAACATTTGTTGTTCTACACCTATTATAGGTAATTTTGTTGTAGGTAATTCTATTTTAGCTCTACCACCACCAGCACCACTACCACCACCTGTGTTGAACTGAGATAAATCAAATCCACCAGTAAAAGCAGGACCTGTTCCGCCTATGTCTATATTTCCTAAATTAGCATCAAATGGTTTTAAGATAGAAGCACTTGAGCCCTCGCCTCTTACACTAAAGTCTTGTCTTGTTGCAATAGGGTCCATATTAAAACCAGACATTAAACCCGCATTAGGGTTGTAAACTAGTTGTCCGTTTATGTATTCGTACATATTATATTCTTTTATTTATTTATTATCACAGTTTTCACTGTTTTTTTACTTTATGAGTGGTATGTTAAAAATTTATCAACATCTAGTGTTAATGTTAAATTACTATTACCTACTTTTCTAATATTTAAATCTCCAGTTATAGTAAAAGTACTACCAGCCCCAGGAAATGTTAGAGTTTGACCACTTTCTAACGCTTGAGCTGCGCTAACAGTAAGGTTTGTACCACTTATATTTGTAATATATGGATCTATTACTAAAGGATCTATACCTATACCACTAACGCTACTATTGCTAAAAGTTAATGTTTCGTTATCAGCAAAAGTTTGCTCAGTAGTTAATGTTATAGATTTTTCAGCTTCATCAATTGCTAATATAGTAGGATTACCACTTAAAGTACCAACACTCATATCTCTTAATGTTTGGCCAACACTTAAGCCATCAACACTGTCTAAAACAGTTGTTACATTTGTCAATGTATATTTAGTTAATTGAGAAGTACTAGATGGCATGTTAACAGTCACTGTAGTTTCATCAGCTATACCTAAAGCAGATGTAACAGCTATTGTAGTGCTTGGGTTATTAGTAGTGTCTGCTGTTGTAGTTGTTGTAACTTCACCAAGAGTTAAAGATAAATTACTAACATCAACATCCCAACCTGTTAGTCTTCTTATTTGATCACGTCCATAAGCACCTATTTTTATAGTATCACCACCTAAAGCTAATGGCTGTTGATTGTTAAATATGATATTACCAATATTAAAAATTATACCTTTAGATAAAACCGGTGTGTAGTCAGAAGTGTCTATTGCTGGTTTGTACACTTGTACTATATCTCTTTCTTCTTTTGTGTTAGCATTTATTGTTATCTTTTCTGTATAATCAGCTATTATACTATTTGCAGTTGTATTTGTGCCTGATAACAAATGCATGCCCGGCTCTAAATTATCAACATTATCAGCGTTCCATCTATAATTTACTCTATTACTAAACCTTAATCCTAAACCAGCGGCAAGCCCTACAGCTGTTGACATAGAAAAAACATTTGTACTATCTATACTAGCAACAGTAACTATTTGTGTATCAAGAGCATGTGAAGCAGCAGCTCCAGCTATAAACTCCGCGGTATTAATACGATCGCCAACCTTCATTGTATTAGCAACAGGATTATCCATAGTTACAGAGGTTCCACTACTAACTAGGTTAGTGACATCATCTGAACCTGTAACAGCTGGATAAATATTTTCACCTTCAATATCAACAGGATTAGCAGCTAGTACTACGTTTTTATATGCTAAAAGATCTTCTTTCACAGGCTGTCTATCAACAGTTATAGCGTTTGAAGTTAAAGTTCCTGTTATAGAAAAAGATTGTTTATTGTTTTTTATATCACCTCTATCAAAAGAAGAAACATCAGAAGTTGTTGAGTTTAAAGTTACTGCACTATTTCCAGAAAAAGGAGATATAGTAGAGTTAACAGCTAGCACTTGATAAACAACTTTTTTTAATAAAGGAGAACTAGATCCTTTAGTTCTATTAATATCTATATTGCCAAGAACATCTTTTTTTGCATTAATATTAATATGTTTTGTTTTACCTTTTGTAAATAAAGAAAAGTCGTATTGATCATCATCAAAAACTTGCGGAAAAACAATTGATGTTAAATATCCTTGCGAACTTACTATTTCGTCTTCTAATTTAGCGTAGGTAGATGTAAAAGTATTTGTATGAAAGTTATAATAATTATTATCTTCGTTTTTAACTTCTAAATAAAATTGTGAACCAACACTGCCTGTTATAAGAATACTGTTTAATCCTCCAGTACCTGGCACATCAGCATAATATATTGATAAATCGTCTATATTTTTAGAAATAACCATATCTTTTATTATAAACTCATTTTTAGGCTCTGGTTGTTTAATAAATATTTCTTCAGTTACTGTTTCAACGCTTGAGCTTACAGGATCTCTTTCATATGGATTATAGTATTTATTAGTAGAAGCTTGTTTAACTTGTGTTGTTTCATTATTAACTTCGCTAGCATAAACTAAAACAGAGTGAGGTGTTGAAACGTGAAAAGCGCCTTCCATAGGTCCTTTATCTGGATGTATATGATATCTAGCGCCAGCCGGATATTCTTCGCCAGAAGGATATAATAACTGCCCTTGTCTAGCTACTAAATTTTCAGTATTTGATGTTACTACTCTTTGCACTGATCTTGGTGGAACAACGTAACTAGTTCTTGCGGCAACATTATTTTCTACAGGTGTTGACTGAGGAGTTGTTTCAGGCGTTGGTTGAGGAGTTATTACAGTTCTACGTCTACTAGAAGAACTAGAAGAACTAGAAGAACCACCATATCCGTATCCATTTGACATAATTATTTTTTTATTTATTTACTACTTTCAGAAATTTCAGAACCAATACTAAATAATTCTGCTTTTTTTGTTGAGTTATTAACAAAACTTACGCTTGAATAATAGCCTAGTAAGTTAGATGTGTTTATTGTTTTATTTTTTACAAAAGAAATAAAAGAAAACTCTGGTGGAGGTAATGCTACAGTATCATCGTACTGTACAGTTATAGTGTTTCCATCTATTAATATAATATTACCTAAAAGTTTAGTAGATGATAATGAAGCTGTATCAAAATTACCAAGACTACCACCCGGAGGTGGCACAGAGTAGTAAACAACGTCTCCAACTTGAGCTGAAACATTTACACTATTAAAAGTTAACTGTATATTAAGTAGCGCCATTTTATTTATTTTTTATTTTTATTGAAAACATGGTGAAATCAATATTACAACAGGATTTCCATTAGAATCTAAAGTTCCACAAGGTGGTAAGGCAGAATTAGCACAATCGCTACATTCAAAACAACCATTATTTGGATCATTAACCCAAGTTTGTGTAAAAGGGAAGTTACAACTACCATCGTCACAAGTTGCGTTTAAATCATAGTTACAAGCCGCGGGATCAGTACAGCCAAGTACAGCGTGCGGACTGTCATTGCAAGGAAGGTCTGCTATTTCAAATACACCACCGTCATCAACATAAGTAGTATAAACACCGTTTATATAATGATACTGTGTAACTTGTATTTTATACTTCATTTTATTACCAGCAAAATTGTAAACTCTAAGCTCAGGATTAGTAGTAAGAGAATTAGTGCCATATGAATTAGGAGAACCAGTACCTAATATAGCTGGAGGAAAAGGTGTAGAGTTTTGATTACCATCATAAGTTCTTCTTCCCATAACATTATCATAATTACTCCAATCAGCAGCGTGAGGCGTAGTGTTAGAACCATTATAAGTTACTGATAAACCTGTTGATATAAAGTTTAAGTTTGTTGGCGTATTGTTCAAACTATTATCATCAGCTTTTAATAATTTAATTTCAATACCTTCAGATCCAGAACCTTGATTACCACCAAAAGCTTCTCCCATGCCCCAACCGTAAGTACCGCCTTGGCCATCAGAATCTCCAAATTGAGGGCCGTTCCACATAGCCATTATTGCTGTATCCATCATTGCCGCAGAAGTTAAAGGCCATATAGCACCAAGAACATAATGTCTTAATTTTTTATCATAACTAGCTGTGCCTGCTACCATACTACTATTATAATATGGGTTACCAATAATATTATAGAAAACAGGTCCAACTTGACCATAGTTTGCATCAGAATTACCCATTAATGTATTAAAAGAATATATACAAGGCCAATCGTCATCCCAAGTAGCAGATGTTGTTCCATTAGTTGCGTTTGAATTATAGTTTTCTGCATTTGGATCCATACAGCCACTAACAACAGTTATATAACTACATGAACCATCATCTACAGTAGCTAAAGGATCATAGTTAGCAGCGGAAGCATCTGTACAACCTAACACATCATATGTACAAGAACCATCATCAACAAGTGTTGTATTAAGATTAGTTACAACATAAGTATTATTTGCATTTGGATCTGTACACCCGTAAACAGTGTAATTACAACAACCATTACCTTGTGGTTGGCTAGTTGAACCATTACCACATTCTATAGTACAAGGCGCGTTAACTAAAATATTTCCATTAAGCTTACAGTGCTGTGTAAGACTATTTGTTTGACTTCCATAAGCGTTTTGACCAGATAAATTACCATTAGCACCTTGGTCCATACACCCAGCGCACGTTAAGTATTCACAGCTACCATCGTCTATAGTAGCAAAAGCATCATGGTTACATGCTAAAGGGTCTGTACATCCTTGTGGAATACCAATAGTTGCGCTAGATACTGTAGCTGTAACAGTTTCTACACATCCATTATTTCCAGTTATAGTTATATTATAAGTTCCTGGTGATAAATTATAGTAAAGCACAGATGTAGAGTTAGTAACGCCACCAAGTGTTTGGTTAAGATCAAAACCAACTAAACTTGTAATAGTATTATTATTAGAATCTGTTATACTATATGAATAAGGTAAATATAATGCTGTGCTTGGATGTTGTATTGCTATTTGCCCATTAGCTATACTAGGCTGCGAAGGCGCTTGTGTAAGTATTGTAAAAGGATTAGTTCCAAAATTACAAGTAGTACAAGAGCCATCGTCAAATGTTGCTGTAGCGTCATAATTAATTGCAGTAGGATCTGTACAACCACCACCTAAACAAGAACCATCGTCTATAACGCCAGCGCCGGCTCCAACAGCTGGATAACCTACAGATTGTGGTGGTAAACTACCTACAAAAATACCATTAAAGTAATTAGTTGCTAAAGGCTCTGTGCAACCATACCAAGCACAACTTCCATCATCAGTATTAACCAAACCATTAAAATTATCAGCTGTAGACTGCGTACAACCCGAAGACACTGCAACACATGAAAAATCATCATAATTAGCACTTGCATTGTAATTAAACGCGGTATCGTCTGTACATCCCAAAACAGTAGGAATACAAGAGCCATCATCTACAATACCAGTTCCATTGTTATAGGTATACGCCTCAGCTGGGAAATTAGTTGGGTTAGTCATTGTGTTAACCATAATAACAGTTGTAGAAGGACCTGCTGCATCAGGAACAAATGAGAAAGTGCTATTATCAGTACACCCAGCCCATAAACACGAATCATCGTCTACGTTAGCTGCTGAATTAAAGTTAAGTGCTGATGCAAAAGTACAGCCATTAACAGGGTAAACACAACTTCCATCATCGTTAATTGCGGAAGCATCGTAGTTAATAGCTGTTGAATCAGTACACCCAAGTAGTGGTATTGGTGTAGGCGCAGAACCTATTATTCCAAGTCCTTGTATCGCAAAGCTGGCTTGATCCCAAGACGACTCACCATCTTGATCAATCAATATATTATCTCCTACTAATTGTACATTTTTACCTTTTATATAATTAAACCATTTACCTTCTTTTTCAATAAACTCATCTACGCTACCAGATTCTTTATCTGTAACTACAGCATCTACGTACCATCCGTCTCTATCTGATAAGTTATAATATTGATCATCTTGAAGATTAGCAACTACTCTTGATTTACTACCTTCGTAGTTTACAGTGCTAAAAGATTTAATACTACCAGGCGCATCATTTAAAATAGTTGTAATTCTAGTCCAATCTTCAGAAGAGTGAGAACCATAAAAAGTATTTCTATCTACACTTTCAACGTGGTGTTGCCATAATCCTCCGTTTTTAAATGTGTAATATTCGTTTGCACAGCTAATAGCACTTTCAGGTATAAACGATTTAAAACTTACCCAACCTTTTACGTTTTCTTTAAAAGTTACTGTTTTTGGATTATTATCTTCACTATTATCAAGCGTTATATTGTATTCATCTTTTTTATCATCATAACTACCTATTAATTTATTAGAAAATTTTAAATTATCTCTAAACCAGCTTTTCATACCATGATCAGATATAGGTGTCAACCCATCCATAGATAATCGCATTACTTTACCTCTTACTTTATCAGTAAAATAAGCTCTATAAGCTTCTGAAGCAAAAGACTCTGGGTTTTTAGATATACCATACTCACCAACAAAAGGTATAGTTTGTCCTAATACATTTTGATTAGCAGTCAGCTGCGGATTACCGTCAGCATTAAATACAGCGTCTTTATTTGCTAGTATTTTTAAAACTTTGTCTTCACAAAGAGTTACTAAATCACTATCTCTTGAGTGTAGCTTCTGTATACTACCGTATATAGGATTTACATCTTTAGTTATTTTTTCAGCGGCTATAAATTGATTTAAATTATTAACTCCAGATATAGAGTTGTACAAACCAGAATAAATTAAACCATATTTTCTTTGCTCTTCTTCGTATTTTTCTTCTGTTGTTGAAGATGCTTTAGCACCTTTGTCTATAATAACTTGATTAAAATCATCTCGTATTCTATTTGATTCAACGCCGTTTCCAAAAGAATAACAGTTGAAAAAAGATAGATTTACAGGTTGATCATAAACAACAGGCTCCATATATAATTTATAAGAAGAATCTAGTGGGCCAGCAATAGGCTGGTGTAAAGATACTAATCTAGATCTAACAGTACTTCCGTCAGGCCTGTGAAACTCTAGTATTGCTTGGTTGTTATCTTCAGTAACAATATTATTAACTTCTAATATATTGTTATCCCAACTAACGACTACTGTTTCTGGTTCAGCAGGATTATAATTAGGAAAAGCAGAATTTAAAGAAGTTACTATAGTACCTATAGGTGCAAATGAATAGTTATTTTCATTATTAATATACATTGGAAAAGCACCGTCAACCTCGTGGTATATATCTAAACCGACGTCTTGCTTGGGTTCTGTCTCCCATACCGCAGGATAAGGAGACACTGTTTGTTCATCTATAGTAGGAAAATTTGGTTCTACAAATCTTAATAAACCAGCTGTTTGGTTTTGAGGAGCACCAGCGGTACCCATGTTAGTGACAGTTTGGAAAAAACCATTCGCGGTAGTATCACTCATAGGATTTTGAGTTACTCTAACCTTATAAGTAACTCTTTTATTTTCCTTGCTACCAAACCTACCCATTCTTACTAGCATTTCTTCTATTTTATCTTCTTGTATACCAGCGTCGTTAGTGAAAAGACCACCAGACCCCGCAGCTTCACCATCGATTATCATCTCTTCATACTTATCATCTAAATATTTTGTATCATAAGCATTTAAAGTAAAAGATATTTCAGTATCAATTATTTCATATATTTCTTCACTGCCTTCAAACTTAAACTTTTGACCAGGAGTTGTTAATTTTAAATGTATATCTTTTTGATCTTCATGTGCGTCATTATTGCTATCTCCAACTCTAAATGTATTTATTATAGTGTTAGCGCTAGTCCAGTCCCAAAGCTCTCTATAGAAAGCACCTGCGTTTGTAGCATTTATGCTACCACCAGGCCCAACGGTTTGACCAAAAACAGTTGCATCATCATACGCCCACTCTATATCTGTAAGCTCTTCAAGGTATTCTTCTGATTGATCTACTCTCCAACTGCTATCATTTCCAGGATGGTTATCAGGATTTGATAAAGATGCAGATACAGGTCCAAAAGAAAATTCTATAAAATGATTACCAGCAGAATCTGTATAAACACCTTGTCTATGACCCGATGTACGGGTTTCCACAGGACAACTACTACCTGTTACTTCATAGCCACCGGGACTAAAACCTTTTTTACCATTGTCTTTAGGTTTTTTCCACATTCCTTGTTGTTGTAAAAAAGTTTTACTAAGACCTGGTCTGTATTCGCCGGCATAATAAGCAGAGTCAATAAACCAAAATCCATTACCACCGTTTACATTACCTAGCAAATAATTCCAACCAGTACCTGGTCCTGAATTTGTATTAAGATTTTGAGTGCTAGTTAAACCAGTATTATATATACCGAATGTAGAGCTAGCGTAATTATCACTTATAAGATTAAAAGACATAGAACCAGTTGTTGTGTATTCTATATCTGTTGATAAAAAAGAATCATCTAAAATATAAGAGTTTAACAAAGGATTTCTAGCTATTTTAGCAAAAAACCTACCGTCAAATTCTGGTCTATTTTCAATTTCTTGTCTAAAAAATTGAGTTAGAAAATCAACGTTTGCGTTTACATAATCTTCTTCTATAGGTCTATCTAAAAACACTTCATAGTAAGTATGTGGAGTTATACCAGAAGTAGTAGTAACTCCACCACCACCTTTAACTATATCTGTTATGTTATATATTTCTGTTCGCTGCGCGGTATTAGTATCTTCAAATCTAACCGACATAGGTCTTTCAAACTCATCAAGAGGAGTAAAGTCTACATTAAAATTATCAATACTAACTCTGAATTTATTAGCTTCAAAAATAGGTTCTATTGTAAATATATTACCACCTGAAGGCCCTATTTTAGGAATAGATGGACCTAGCCTTATTGTTTTAGTTTTTATAAAAGTTGGAGCTTCATTAGCTATTGCTAGTATCTTATATTTATTATCATCTATAACAACGTCGTCTTGATCAGTACCTTTTTTTAATATTAAAAAAGTTTCTTCATCAACTTTGTTTCTATCAGAAGAAGGAAAAGCCACCCACACATTACCATCTGCAGCGTCGTAAATTCTATCCATTGCTAAGTTAAAGTACTCGTTAGAAGTTTCTTTTACAAATACTTTGTAATGTGTAGCCCAGTCTGGAGGAGTTATATCTGGAGTAAACTCAATCTGGTTTTGAGTGTGCGAATTTTGTATTTGTATTTCTACATCAGCGTTTTTATGAGTAAACACAGGTGTTTGTCTACCGTATTGATCTAAATAAGATATACCAAAAGAGTAATTTCTAAGAGATTTTAAAGATTTAAAATTAGTTTTAAAATCAAAATCATTTCTATCTTTTAAAACAGCGTTTACAATAGGATTTTCTAAGTTGTAATTTTGAAGGTAATTACCGTAAACTATTCTACTACCTATAACTTCTTGCGCTAAAGCTGTTCTAGGAACAACATCCCATGATCTTAGCAATTGATTTTCTGGTAATGCAGTAGTAACCATATTTGGTTTTATTTCATAACCATGAGATATATTTACATCATTTAAAATATCGGTATTATAAAAATCTTCTGTTGCTACAGTATCTATAACATATACAATCGGAGAGTTAGACTCTTTGTATAACAAGTCTACAGCAATAACATCTTCAGGTAAATTATAAGCATAATTTTTTAAAACTATTTTAGTTAAAGTATTTTCCATACCAAGATTATATGCTTCTTTAACTTGATATACAAACTCTCCTGGTTCGAAAATTACATTAGTAAAAGGTGCAAACGTAGAGTACTCTCCATCAATATATTTGTATCTATAAGAAAATCTAGGAAATTTATTTTTAAATGTTTTTGCTTTGCTTTCTACTTGAACAGCCCAGTCATAAATATCTAACACTCCAAAAACAGTTGGTGGTATAGAAATTATTACCACTTGTACAAGTATATAAGTACCAGAAGAAGCAATACTATAGTTCGTAGTATTCGGTAAAACTTGTTCAACCTTTACAGATATCAAAGGTTGATCTTGTGGGCTTTGAGCAGTGTTAATACTATTCAAAAGTAATACATCATCAACGTTTATAGGTATATTACCATAAGATCCTATAGAGTTTTCATCTAAATTTAATATAAGTTGAAGTGTATTACCAGGTTCATACGGAATATTACTAGCACCACCAACATCTATACCAGCTGAAAATTCATCATCTGTTATTGTTTGCCCAAAAGCAAATTCATCTCTTGAAAAAGTCTCAACAGTTAAAACGTGTTTAGGGGCTTTTTTCAATACAGTTAAATGCTTTTCTTCAAATAAAGGCAAAAGATTTATAAGTGTATTTGAGTTTAAATAATCAAATTGAGAGCTATTAACCAATCTAGTTTGTAAAGAACCATCTTGTAATGTTCCTAATTTACCACTAGTAATATTTAATTTTTTAGGTTCATTAAAACCATCGGTCCAAAATAACATATCATCTATGATATTTATAGATGTTATATTTATTGGATTACCATCATTATCTCTAGGAAATTTTAAAACACTTTCAACAGGACTTATTTGTACAACATAATTAAAACTTGAATTTACAGCATTTAAAATGTTACTAAAACTACTATTTAAAGTTATTGTATTTGTAGTTTGATCTATGTTTGTTATAAATAAATTTATATAATAAGATGAACCAAGCGAATTTATAGGTGTTGTTGAAATATTTGCAGCGTAGTTAGGACCTACGCCTAGTGGAAGTTGTGGTGTTAATCCTGCTACACTACCTGGAGCTGGAATTAAATCTGGATTACTTACAATGAAAGAAACATAATCTCCAACGTTAATTTCACTGTAATCTAAAGGTAAGTTATTAATACCTTGTGTTGCATTTAAATAAATCAAACCATTTGCAGAATCAAACGAAGCGTTAGATAAATTAAAACTATTAATTATACTAGTATTAGGTATTGAATAATCAACAAAAACAGGATTTATTTCGTTGTTTTTATATTCTAATATTAAATTTCTACCAGGCTCGTTAACAAACCAGTATAAAGCATCGTTTTTTTCGTCAGATATACTAGCAACACAAGCAGCGTTAGGATCTAGCTGTATTGAAATAGGTATAGCGGCATTAGAATCTACCCATCTTACAAGCTTATTGCCTAACAAATTTTGAACAGTACCAACATCAGAATCATCTGAAGTTGAAACTTGTACGTTAACAGCATCTCTATATTCACCTTTGGGAACAAGTCTTTCATCAACATCCTTGTTCATTTTACCACCGGTAA
>Ga0098043_1000304_pt1 | contig 16954 bp, 25 predicted proteins | sample 9B_taG_FD_92581 | JGI IMG/M metagenome (GOLD analysis project Ga0098043, IMG submission 92581) | Marine viral communities from the Subarctic Pacific Ocean - 9B_ETSP_OMZ_AT15188_CsCl metaG | ecosystem: Environmental > Aquatic > Marine > Oceanic | place: Subarctic Pacific Ocean | collected 2015-01-10 | reverse complement strand
TTGCTTCCCTAGGCGCCCCGCCCTGCGGTCCCATCTGAGATTGGGCCTGCATTTGTGCCTCTGCTTGAGCTTTTTGCGCTTCTGCCTGCATTCTCCCGATAAGGGAAACACAGTCTTCCATGAACCTACGCAGCAAATCTTGCCGCTCTTCTGGGACCTTGTTTACCTTGGCTTTTAAATAAGCCGAACGAACCAAGCGCATTGCTAACGGTAAGTCAGTAAAAGGCTCAGGGGGGGAATAAATCCCATGCTCTAGCATCTGCTCAATTTGCTGCATTACGTCATCATAAGCAGCCATTGCCATGTTATTTACAGCGGCAATATCTGGATAATCAAGAAGACCGCGAGCCTCTTGCTGGGAAAGCATCCCGGCCTGAAGCATTTCAATGACTTTTTGAAGTTTACCGGCGGGAGTCGTTGGCAGAAGATTGGTTGGATAAATCTTCATAACGTACTGGTCATTTTTAAGATTAATATCTTTCCATTTTATCTTTTCGATAAATTTATCACCGTGACTAATAACCTCGAAGTTATCCCCACGCTCAGCGGCAGTACGCGCAATATCAATCATTTGATGCGCTGCGTCCAAAAAGACACGTTCATACTGCTGCGCGGTAATCATAAAGCGCTCGGTTTCGATATCCTGGAACTCACGAAGAGCTACACCGGACTCTAGCCCAGCTGGCTTTTTAGACTGTGCCGCTAATTGAGAAATACCCGTAATCTCATAGGCTCGATTAAATAACCGGTCTAAGTGAGAAAAAATTTCACCCGATACAGTCTTAGGGACAAAGAACTGAGGCGGCGTGCCTCGGTACTCAATAACACCCCAAGTTTCGTTATTTAGGTGAGCTTTGGCAATCTTGGAGCCCGCTTCAACAAAAACCTTTGGCTTTGCCAGGTGCATCTGTTCCTGGATATTAAAAAGCAGCTTATTAATTTCTAGCTGAATACCTGTCAGTTGTTCAGAGAGCCCTTGCCCGAAGAAGCCGAGAAGGCGTTCAGTCCATCGGATAAACACGAACGGAAAGTAATCGCGCTCATACGGTTCTTCGAGCAGCGTAGCGCCATCAATGCAAATAGCGTGGCGTCCATCTCCGGCGTCCTTACCACTAGGTAAGTGCCAAGCTTCGATGCACAGGATTTGACTGCTGTGGTCTTCATCTCCGTAGTCACCCTCTGGTGGCGCCGCTGAATAAATTTCATCGCGCCTCTCTGGATAAATAGCATGAAGAACATCCCTATCGACATACTTGACCTGGAAAAGCTGGCGAGGCTTACCGTAAACAGCCTCTCGGTCGTCGACAACAATTTCATCAGGAAAGACTCGTTCTATCTCGATTTGTTCCTGGCCCTCGTAAATCTTCATTGCGCCTGTGCCAAAAACACAAGCATCCATAAAAACCCTTGGAGCTATGTCGTAAATCTTGGTGGCGTAAAATTGACCTTCACAGAACTTATCGAGCAATTTAGCGCGTCTTTGCATCCGATAATCGCCATCACTGGTCAAAAAGGTCGCTTTAGGGCGGTTTTTTGCGATTTTAGCGGTAACAGTGTCACACATTGACTGAATAACATTCAAAGTTACTCTGTGACGCATCGATGTGCTCTTGCTTCGAGCGTAGGTACTGCTACTCAAGCCAGAATTATAATAATTGCCATAGAGCCGAAGGTTTTGAAGGTTTTGTTCCTTACGATAGCTTTGGTCATCCAAAATAGCTTCGTATCGTTCCATCACGCCTTCATGGGCATCTTTTTTAGAGTTCCACCAGTTTTCCATCATCATCCCCCAGAGGAATAGTAGAGTAAGAAGTCATCTTCTTTTTCAGGGTCGAGGTCAGCTTGCTGATAATCTTCAGGAATAGCAAACCCAACTTCTGGAACCTTATCAGGAAACACGACTGAAATTTTACCATTTGGAGTCTCATAACTGATACTTTTTGCGCCAATGCTTTGGCCAAACTGTACAGCTTCTTTTAATTCATCATCCATTCAAGGTTACCTGTTCCTTCATTGTCGTTATCTTCAAGCTTCATAGCTGCGTTTTCCCAGTATTCATCTTCTAGTTTTTTATAATACTCAGGGGTTCCCCTGGATGGCGGCAAGATAGCTTCTTCGTGAGTAAAGTGCTTGGATTCTCTCCAGGCATAAAGGCAAGCATCAGCGAGGTGGTTGTCAAACCTACCGTCTTCTTTTCGGCGGTCCTCGTCCCACTGTAATAGACGCCATTCGTCCACTAAATCTGACAACTCATTTACTAAAATATTTCCGGCAGCTAAATCTGAGTTCATTAATTGGATGTAAGCCGCTTTGTTTCGTTTTTCTGCCGCTTGGATAGGCAGAGCCCACCGCTGGCGAAATTCTTCAACAATCGACTTACCCAAACCACCGGTATCAGCCACGATAGAAGTAAAGTTGTACATATCGTTGTATTCGTGAATCTTTTCGGCAATTTCCGAAGGAAGCATTTTTGATTGCTTAAAAGTGTCCACAACATAAAAATGCGGCAAGTCAGAGCTATAGGCACCAATCACAAAAGCCGTCGCGTCTTCATAACCTAAATCCACCCCTAGAATGTAGTCAAAATCATGTTCATGATGCGGCACGTCATCATAAAAATTCTTTTCTTCAGAGTATTTATAAACCAAGGAGTCTTCAGACCTAATCCATTGGCCCTTCCATTCTCGAAGATAAACCGGGTTTGTGTCGTCCCATTTCTTCTGACGCATACGCTTTTCAAGCCAGTCCTTGGCGTGAGGTATGTGCGGGTTGTCCATGATGGTCCAGTGGTGGTTACTGTAGGCAAATGCGGGATTTGTCGTTGCATGGAAAAACATGCCGCTGCATGAGGCGTTAGGTGTCCCAATCATTGCCAGTGTACCGTTATGGTCAATAAGCGCAGGCTCAAGGACCTCTTGAACAAGCTCTTCCATGTGGGCACCAAAACTAGCAGCCTCATCAAGAATAACTAGACGGTAAGCAGACCCACGAAGCTTATCGATATCAGCCTCATCGTTAGCGCCGGTTAAAATTATTTGGCTGTTATTGGGCAGTGTCGCTACGAGCTCTGAGTTATTAAACCGCATTCCTATGTGGTATTTCCGGTTTGCTCTTTTAAGCTCCATCCACATTAGACGCTTAGCACTTGTGCGTGTAAGTGCGATGTAGGCCGACAATGAATCAGGATGTTTAGACGCTGTTTCAATCAAGTAGTAACAACTGGCGTAAGTTTTACCAGCTCGCCGAGAACACAAAGCGGTTTTAAAAGAAGAGGGATCGTTAATAAACGCGAGCTGTTGCTCGAACAAGTCCTCTTGCCACCGATAACTGCGGTCTTCAGATGCAGTCGTATCCTCTTTAAGCGCATTGGCATCACCAAAGCGTTTAACAAATTCCTTAAGAACCTGGCGAGAAGCGTATGACTCAGGCGGCTTTGGCATCCGTTACCTTCTTAGGCCGACCTTTTTTTGGCGCAGCTTTGCCTTTTGTCCGGCACCAGGAAATTGAAGTCATCGGGAGCCAATAAGAACCCTTCTTCTTATCGACAACCCGAACCCCCAAAACCCCCTCGACTTTTTCAAAACCCAGCTCAAAATGGTCAGAAGATAAAAAACTCTTGTTTATTACGCTTCGGGCCGATTCTGTAAGTTGTATTCCTACAATCTCCATTCTTCACTCTCAATCTTTTCCAAGCCCTCGGGTCTTTGGATGTTTGGGACATAAAACAGATTATAGGGCTGCTTTAGGTCTTTGAATATAAAACTTTTATGGCTACAGAGGATAGGTTCACCTTTATCGTGCTCAAAAAAGCCTAAAAGGGCCTTACATAGCCCGAATTTACGTAATGATTTCTTGGTGTAAGCAAAATGAACGATAAAACGATTGTTCTTAGTACGCACACCACAAACCCAGGCAAATATTAGATTTGGGTCTTCATTTGAGCAAGCAATAACCGTAATCGAGTTTTCCATAAGGTTTTTTATGACTTCTCGATGGGATTTAAAGAAAAGGGGCTGGTACTGGTCTTTGTTTTGGACCCACCAAGAATCTAACCAGCTTTTATAAACAAAGCTTGAATCACCTTGGTCGGCTAGGCGGATATACACAGGCAACTTATCGTTGTGCATCATTGGATTATAAGGGGGCGCCGCTTCGGTGGTCATTTATCACTGTCCTTTAATCGGTCGCTTGTCATTTCAGCCAGCTTGATTAAGTCAGCGTCACTCATGGCGTCTAGGTCAGACTGCTCTTTAAGCTCTTTCTCGATGCCAACAATTTGGGCCAGTGAGCGGGTCATCTGCCCGAAGGAATGCACCTGTTGGCGGTCCAGGCCGCTGCTAGAGGTAGAAACCCTAAGATGGTGCCTTACCTCGGAATCAATCACTGCAAGGGCGTTTTCCATGATGCTGTGAAGGCTTGGCATGACCCGGATATCAATCAGGTCGGCCTGGCGCTTGTTTATCTGGACTCTGGACCCCTCGGTTTCAAGGTCCTGCTCGGCGAGCTCTAGGATTTCTCGGCGGTCTAGCTTGCCACCTTTAGTCTTGCAAGCCTCGTCATATCGGACCTCAAGACTCTTCCCCATATAGATTTTCTTCTTCGACATAGTTCACCCGCAATTTGGACGGGGGCGGTTTTTACACCTCTGGTTTCATCCCCCGGAGTCAAAAATAAAGCAGGGGGGAGTTTAAATCAAATTTTATAAATTATTTAATAACGTACCGCACTGCGTCAAATGCAATTAAGGGGGAGTGAGTGTGAGGTTATTAAATATTAAAAGGGAAACCCCGGCGCGGGGGTACCCCCCCACCACTTAGTCGATTGTTTATAATTCGGAAAGTACGCCGCAACGCCGCACAGAATGCAAGCCCACTAATACCAGCCACTTAGCTTAATTTAACTTATTCGGTTGCGGTCAGCCACTACCGAACGAACGACGGCCGACCACCCCCGAAAGGTGCGACCATGTTATTTTTGGGGGTGTCAGGAATAGGGCATTTTACCGAACAATATAAACGAACAATATTTGGCCATTGTAGAGCTCTTGTGGCGCCGACCACGCGCGAACCACGCACCAGCCACGGAAAGAACCCGCGCGCAGCTCTCGAGCGTCTCGAGCGTAGCACCCAGCGCGCGCGTTTTGTGCGCGCGGCGTCAAAAATAGATAAAAATCTAATAAAATAGATAAAACTCTACCGCCCGCTCTTCGGCAAGCAATAAATAACCAGCAGTGGCGCCGATAAAAGCACCACGGACGCCGTAGGATAGCTTGTAAGGGGATAAAATGAGCCAGATACACCACAAGCGGAGTCAAATTAATGCTGTGATGTACCTGACCCCGAAGTTAACTTAATCAGATTCTCACATCATCGGGCCGATTGTCTAGCATGTATGAACTACCGAAAATCGGCCCAAACTTTTGCGCAAGCCCTATCAGGCCCTTTTGCAAAATCTTTTGTATTATTGTCTTTTACTACATGTTTCATGCACTAGAGGCATCCTGTTGGGCTTTAGACATCAAAACAAGCTCTTTTTACTACATGCTACGTGCACGGCTTGCGCGATGCTGGCATGTCTTCATGCATGCACCAGACCAAAAAAAACGCCCTGCATGATCGAAACCGTGCAGAGCGTGTAGCAAAATATTTCTTCGGTGGTGCTAGCGCGATGCTAAATCACTCCAATCGACCCACATCTCAGCCCGTTTTCTCTCGTCACGGGTATAGTAAGACACTTTATACCTAATAGGTTGAACCGTCCCAACCTCAACAATCTGGACTTGTCTACCGGCTGGCCAGCCCATCACAGCCCAATCCCCCACCTCGAAGCGCTTCGGTTTTGGTTGAACTTTCTTCTTTGTCCCTCGGAGCTTGCCCGATGCGATTGCTTCCTTACTCATTGCCCACCACCCTTTGCACGTAGTATCGGTTATCCAAGTCAAGCCCAAGCACTTCACCCGCATTGATTTGCGGCTTTCCTATGTGGATTTCTCCCCGTTCAATTTTCTGGCTTACTTCACAGTTGCCCAGCACAGGAGCGTAATACCTGCGCGCGTCCTCTAATGTCTTAAAATATGGTAATCCTACCCTTGTCATTTCTTCACCTTCCCCGCCCGAATCAGCGGCCTCAATTCTTTGTTGTTTTCCCGTGCTACATCTTCCACGGCTTTACGTGTTGCAGACCGGCCACCATGCCAGCGCAGAAACCCCACCCCCTCGAACTCAACCCCTCCCGGCTTTTGTTCTTGCTTGTCCTTCTGCGAAGGGCAGCCGGGGAAACCGGCAACAGGTCCAATGCCAAGCCAAGCAGCACATGCAGAAAACTCGAAAGTTTTATATTCGTAGCTTTTCCAGCTTCGCCCCGTCTCAGACTCCAAGCCCTTGAAGGTGGCAACCCGCACAGCATGAGAGGAAGGGGCCCCAGCCTCGAAAGACTGGAGCCAACCCCACCAAATCCGCGCAAGTTTCCTTAATTCCTTATCGCTGAAAGCTGGCATCACTCGCCCCCTTTAGGGCTAGCCTCGGAGTCCTCAAGAAAAGCATAAATCCCGAGCACCATTTCAGAGTGAAACCTCTGCAAGCGCTCCAGCTCTTCCTTGGTGTCTTCCAGCTCTTTCTTGATTCGCTCGACATCTTCTGATTCAGCAGCGGCGGCGCACATCATAGCGTTGGAGCTTGGCTCATCGAACCGCTCGTATTTATCGGGGTTGCTCATAACTTCCGCCAGTGACACCCCGTGCAGCTCTTCCGCCTCTCGTGCGGCATCTTTAAAAAGTTCTTTGTTTTCGTTGTCAGTCATTCTTGACCCTTTCATAAAATGTTAGTCCTGCTTTTATTGTTGCGGTTTAACCGCAATAAGTAAAGAAAAAAAAAGGGGCTCAAAAGCCCCTAATTCTATGATTTTTCTATGATTTCTCAGCTTGCGCCAGGTGGCCTGGCAAGGGGTAACCCGCTCTTGTAAAACGCTCGCCGCCGGTCAGAATCCCAGCCCGTCAAGCCGCAGAGCTTGCCTTCATATTCCAGGGCTCGGGGTAGTGTCTGAAACTCCGCAGCGTCAGCACAGTCTACCCAAAGGCAAACGACGACGAACAACGACGACGACGACGACCACGAGGCGACGAACGGGTCATGAGGTGGCAAGAGCTCAACGACGACAGGAAAAAACTCCGGCTTTGCGCGTGCTATGCTATTCATCGGCCTTCACCCTTTCAGCAATTGACGCAACGACAACCGCGACCGCCTCGGACCCATCAAGATGTAACTCCCCCCTGGACGACTCAAGCCAAACTTCTCTTGTGTCACCGTGCCCACCCTCCAGGTAGTAATCAGACTCAGCGATACGGGCCAAGGCATTGAGCCCATCGACGAGAGATTCAATGAGCTTGTTTTTATTTTCCTCCCGCATCTTTTTAAACCTATCCTCCGCCGCCGCTCGTGCCGCTTTTATCTCTTTAACTTCTGCACTGGAAAACTTGCAAGTTCTCTTGTTGTGCCCGTAAACCCCGCATCGGCTGCATTTTCTCATCTTCTTAACCATTTAAACCTAACCCCCTTTTACTTTCTTCGATTCTCCACCCGCCATACTTCCTGGAATAGTCCCACGAGTGCGGCGACAACCGGTGCAGTTCCCTGTGACATTCTGCCGAGGTGCCGCGAAAAACTATCTTATTGTGCCTCGTCAAAACGTGCTCACCCTCAACGGGTTCAAGCGATTCAATCTCGTAACCGTCATACCAAGGCATTTCTAAGTAAATTTCTGCACCTTGAAGAGCCCTGACCGCTTGAAGCAAAGAATCAGATAACAGGTCAGTGTTAAAATTTACGTTATCCACCACCCCTAAAAGCCAGACAGCGTCTAGTCTTGAATTGTGCTCACAGGTGAGGAGAGTCTGGCAGAAATCAGAAATATTGTGATTCTCAAAACCCGAAGAACAAAAAGGGAGCCTGACGCACCGAGCATGACGCATGGTGTTTATCTCTTTCCCGCTTTTCTTGTCGTAGGTAATACAGGACTCATCAACCTCTAAATCCTCCCGAGGGAGCATCAGCTTTATAACGACAATTTCTGTCTGCATTTCTTCACTGGCGGCGCATGTAATCTGACCATTAGAAAAAGCTGACTCGATAGCCTCTCGCTCTGCTTCTTGCCATTCTTCCTCGTCTGGATCTGTGCCCGAATCGCAGAGAAGAAACTCAGGACACCACACATAAAGATAATTATCATAAGAGCAGGACCAAGGCCCTCGGTCCTTTTCCTCGTTGCCTGCCAGAATTAAATCAGCGTGCTTTCTAGTTGTTCCGTGGTAAGCAACCACAAAATCCTTGTTAATCTCAACACTCATCTTGTACCCCGTACATGTAAAAAGTTAGTTCTTGCCGCATCTTACCAATACCTTGCGGCTAACCGCAACAAGAAAAGCACAGCAAACCCCTAGACTCGAAGACTCAAAACCCGCTACTTTGGCGAGTGGACTAACACAACATCGAGGGGATAATGATAAGCACTAATTTTGTTTTAAAAGTTTCGGAATACATCGAAGCCAACCCACCGGAAAGACTAAGCGAAACATACCTCTCCAAGCATGTCGTGGGGGCCATCACATACGCATTGAAAGCAGTTGCATTTTGCGACGACGACGACGATGATGATTGGCGACGACGACGACGAAGGCCCGAGACGACTGGAGACGACTGGAGCACACCAGAAGACGCACAGATAGTCATCAGTTGCGGTGGGTCGCTATATGTCTATGACCGCACAATCTGGCGACGCATCGACGATAAAGATTTAAAAATGCTTTGTCTTCTTTACGACGGCAAGCAGACGACCATCAACGATAAACCGACAATAATAGGAATGACTGACAGGAAAGCAAAGTCAATTGCTACCCTGACGACGCTACTTCACACAACCCGGCGCCCCAACTTTTTCGACGAGCCACCCATCGGCCTGGCATTCACTGATGGGTTCTGGACAATCGAAGACGGTAGCCTTGAATGCGTTGAGCATCACCCGAAACACAAGACAACTTTCGGCTACGGCTTCCCGCTGGACGACGAAGACCAGCCCGTTGGCGCGTGGCTCAAATACCTTGATTCCCTCTGGAGAGATGATGAGGATAAGTGTCAAAAGATTGACGCACTGCAGGAGTGGATTGGTGCAACTCTTATCGGACGAGCTACATCGTATGCAAGGGCGGCTTTATTTATCGGGACCGGTGCCAACGGCAAGAGCGTTTTGCAAACGATTATCGAAGAGCTGTTCCCGCCTCAAAATGTAACGACCGCATCACCAGCGCACTGGCATAAGGACTACACGCTTGCGAGTTTGCAAGACTCAAGATTGAACGTGTGTTCCGAATTGCCAGAATATCGAGCCCTCGACACGAGCGCGACCTTTAAGGCGGTGCTGAGTGGCGACAGGGTTGAGGCCAGATTAATTTACCGTGACCCGTTTTCGTTTCGCCCAATCGCTGGCCATCTGTTCGCTGCCAATGCCCTGCCAAATATCGGAAGCGGTGACTTTACTCAGGGATTCTTTCGCCGGTTTCTTCTCTTCACGTTTAACAGGAACTTCAAAGACGATGCTGGAATGGAGCGCCGTGACCAGCAAGAAATCTTAGAAGAGATCAGGGTTGAGCACGCAAGTATTTTATGGTGGGCCTTGCATGGTGCTTGTCGTCTTTTGAAACGCGGGGAATACACTTTACCTGCAAGCCATGAGCTGACCATCCAAGAGTGGCACCAGGATTCCGACCCGGTGCAGGATTTCATCCAGAGCTGCTGCAAGCCCGACGGTGACGGAACGCTTCTCAAATATATCTATGATGACTATGTGACGTGGTGTGAATCAGTTGGGCGCAAGAGAATGACCAACCGAACGCTGGCCAAACGATTACGTCAGCTAGGAGTTAATCAGTGGCGGGGTAACGGCGGGACCAAGGTAAGCCTCGCCGTCAAAATGAAAACTGAATGGCTTGATTACGCTTAGAGATACCAAGCCTCAATGGGAACGCCGCAAAGATTCTGTATAAGGATTGCGCGTTTCCCTTGAGGTTTATGTACCCCGTTCTCATAACGATTCAACATATACCTATCGAACCCTAAGACTTCCGCTGCCTTGTCCAGCGTGTACCCCTCCTTAGTACGCCAGGCTACCAACTTTCTTGCGCCTTGGCTTATCGCTTCTTTAACTTCAGACATAACTTAACTCCTTCAATACTTGATGTACTTCATCAAAACCTTTGCAGACCTTGCAAACCCAACCGCGTTTTTCTAACTCTTCAAGCCATCGCTTTTGTTCTTCACTTACTCGCCCACCTTTTTTGCGTTTGAGTTCAATCGCCAGACCGACACTTCCCGACCTCGAATTTTTGTCGAATATGAGAATGTCTGGGACTCCGCTCTTGAGCCCTTCAGCGCGAAGCCTTGCCCCGCGAATCGCTCCTTCTTTTCCCCTGCGCCCGTGCCCCTCATTAGGGACATGGCACCACAAGAGGCCGAGCTGGTCGAGCAACTTCGCAACTCGCACTTGCTCCTGTCTCTCGGTCGGCACGCTGCTTTGTTTTGTTTTGCGCTTGGGCCTGAGCTCTCTGGCTGCTGCCTTTTCTGCGCTGTCGTCTTTTTTTGTTCGCTCATGAAAATTCTCAATTCGCTTCAAAATTCTTGCTCGGTATTCTTCGCTACTCATTGCTCTACCTGCTCCTACAAGCTAGAATGAATTAACGAGAATTTACCCTTTCGTTAGTCCACCTGCGCGGGTGGCGCCGAGTGTTTCGCGCCACCCACCAGGATCCCCTCACTCCTCGATACCGTGCTCTGCGAGCCAACTCTCGTATTCTTCCTCAATTTTCTCATTCACCTTTTTTTGCATAGCGGCTAAGTAGCCCTGCAACTCTTTCAGGGTGAACGACTCCGGCGGATTCATTACGAGGTCTTTCAGCTCTTCATCGCACTCGTTTGCAACGTGCATAAGGACATCGCACTCGCGGCTTGCGTAGTAATCCTCTGTCCACTGCTCCAGGTCCTTCATAGCTGGACGGTCGTCGTCTTCGGGGCAGTACCCGTCCGGCAAACCCCGTGGCTCGCCGTCGTCCATGCTTCTCTCTTCATCTGCCCGCGTGTATGCGGCAGTCCCTTGATAATTGTAGTCACTCATAATTAACCCTTTCTTAATGATACCGTGAAACACTGCTCACGATTCTTTCAACTTCACGACGGGACACTGGCGGCAGGCACTTAAGCCTATTCACCTTGTCGGTAAGCTCCACCACTTCCGGCGCTGCGTGCCCTTCCCAAAAAAATCTACCTGCCACCTTTGCCAACTCGTCGTTGCGCGAACCGTCACCGATGGCGGGCAAGCTCTCAATATCTACCTTCGGCTTTTCCTTATCGGACCCCGGCAAAGAGTGGCGCTTAAATCCGCTGCTCTTCTTCTTGACTAGATGCACAAGCCAGCCCGGTACTTCTGGAACTAGGCCCTCTTTTAGTCCTATTTCAAACTCGTACCTCTTGCCCGAACGGTGCAATGAAGGCGGCGCCACGATGTAGCCACCATCGCCCTTGAGATCTAACCCTGGAGCAAACTTTACCTTGTTACCAAGGCCAGACGGCTTGAAGAAAAAATGATAGCCGCCACCACCCGTCACAGCTCGCGGTCCATTGGAGAAAGTGGACACGTCACGGTGCTTTTTAACCAGCTCCCTTAGTGTCTCCTTGCCCTCTTCGCCATCGACATCGAGCACGGTGAACTGGTTGCAGTGAAGACCTATGTTGTAGTTTGGATTCTCGACCCACCAACGAATCACCTGAGACATATCAGTCGTTGCGTCCTTTACCCCACGCATCGAAGCTGGATGTTTGCCAGGTGAGTCGCAGCTTGATACGCCGCAAGAGCAGACCCCCCGCACAACAGTGTGTACGGGGAAAATCTCAAACCCTTCCATTACGTACCAAGCTGCCCAGCTCTGAAGATTCACGGATGCGCGTCCTCACCCGAGCCACTGGAGGGAACCGGCGGCACAGGTGGTAAAGAATCCTCAAAGCAGTTTTCACCAAAGACTTGAACCGGGGTAAGCGTCCCAGCCTTCAGCTGATTATAGGTTTCCAGCAACCAAGTAATTTGCTTGTTGGTAACCTTGTCTAGTGTCTTAATTTCAGCAGCCTCAAGCAAGGCTTGCTGTGAAACTTTAAACTTCTCACTGTACGCCTTAATCGCAGCAGCCAACCGCTCCTTATTGGTTTTCTTCTTAGCCTTCTTCGGCTTCTCCGGGGTCAACACTCCAGGGACTTGAAGAATTGAAACAATCTCCTGCTTCTTTGGCTCCGGCTTCGGGTCCTCGCAAGAAATGTACTCAGCCTCAACAACGCCTGGAAGCGTTGAATCAGTCGGCGCCACCTTGGGCACAACTGCATCAAGGGCGGGGTGTTTTACGGGCTCATGGTTCGGAGTGACCTGCTTGTGATAATCTCTTACTTCTTCGCCTGCACCAAATCCCTTAAGCACATCAGCAAAGGCCGCACGCAAACAGAAAGCCCGTGCTCGCATTTGTAGCATCCGCATAGGGTACTGAATCCAGGGGTGCTTGCTCTTGTTGTTCCAGAGGAACGCCTTCTTTGCGTCATCGACACTAAACGAATACGTGTACTCACTGACTTCACCAAGCCTATTCAAGCGCCTCGCCTTGCAGTGCGCTATCGCTTGCTCGGTGTCTTTATTATCCCACCATTCTTTGACATCAACAAAAGTCGCATCAGCCATGCAGACCGCCAATTGAGCATCCCCCCACATAACAGCCTTACCGTTAATCATGCTGATAGAGTCTAGTGACTGCAAAGGACTGAGGCCAACCTCTGCGCCCTTCTGGATTGCAATAATAATGTCTTGAACCTTGCCACGATAAGCTGGCGGGACAAGCCCCGACTTCGATGCAATCTCGGCCAACTGCAAGGTTTCAGCAAAGCTCTGCGGCCCTAATTGTGTAAGTGAGTTTGTCATTATAGACCTCCTGCGAATGTTTTAGGGTAGCAGCGAGCAGCACGCTTGCCGTTCTTATCTTCCGTGAATACTGCAAAAGACTTGTCAACAAGCTTACCGTTACCACCGTCGCCAACCAGGACCGGATGGGTCAAGCGCTCATAGGAGCCAGAAGATTCAATCAGCTTATTCTGTAGCTTCGTCTTCTCCTTATCAAGCTCGCCCTCAATCGTCACAATTTCAACAATACGATTTGCGTGCTCAATCTCTTCCGGTGTCATCTGACGCTGTGAGTCAAGAAACCTCTCTCTCTCAAGCAACGTCTTGCGGCACTCGGCTGAGTCATCGACCTCTGGCGCAATGCCTGTAAGAATGTGGTCTTTCCAGAACTTAACCGAGTCCTGCTCAACCTGCGCGGCTCGCTCATTATCCGCATGGATAAGGAATGGCGTCGATAAAGCGTGGTGACTAAAATCAGCGTCAAGAATTACAAAGGGCCAACCGTATTTGTAGCACTGCATAATTGCCTGAATTTTATACATCTCAGGGACATCATCCGACATTGCCTCACCCCATGCACTGCGGTGCTGCCCATGCGCCTGCTTGAGTTCAACACCAAACAGAGCCTTGCGGTGGCGCGAAGAGGGTACGGCAAAGTAGTCGCCGGTAAGCCGCATCGGCACACCATCCACCTCATAAAACAGGGTAGGGGCTCTCTTAAGGACCACCTTATAACCGTTCTTAGAGAGATTGTTTTCAACCATCTGCGAATGCCCGTGCTCCATGAACAGGCCCCGCTCTAAAAGTTCGGTGCTCCCTTGCTTCTCTTCACCTAGGGAAATGCGTCTGAATATACTGTTTTTGCTCGACCACTTGTGTTGGCCCTGGATGGCTGCATGGTCCGTTGACGATAAAATCTTAGAATCTTTCAGTTCCATAAGAACTCCTTTTCTGTTAGTCCTGTCTTGACTGTAGGCGTTGTTGCGGTTAACGTCAACAGAAATCTAACATCAGGGAGTGACAATATGAGTTCAGTAAACAAGGTTATCTTGATTGGAAATTTAGGAAAAGACCCGGAGATGGCTTTCTCTGGTCAAGGCATGGCTATCTGTAAATTTACGATGGCCACCAGCCAGAAGAAAAAAGACGGGGAAGATTCGACCCAGTGGCACAAGATCACAATGTTCGGAAAGAAAGCAGAGGTATGCGGGGAGTATCTCAAAAAGGGCCAGAAGGTCTACATTGAGGGACGCATTGAGTATGGACAGTACCAAGACAAGGAAGGCAACACTCGCTACACGACCGACATTATCGGCTACGAGATGCAGTTTATGACGCCTAAGAACGCACTCAGCGGTGGCGGGACTCCTTTCTAATGGGCGGCATAGTATTCGCACTTTGCTTTCTGGCTCTCGCCTTTGCTCTTTTTTTTGTTGCAGTCGGGATTGAGCTAACGACTCGCCGCAAGCTTAGCAAGGGCATCCAGAAAGAAGTTACACGATTTCAGCGCAGCAAGAAGCAAGACGAGTTATGAAATTTGCCCCACCTCCGCAACGACGTAAATGGTTATCAAATCCCTATGAAAAATTATTTACTTAGGAGGTGGGGCATCTCATGCTTACGATAGGTAGTCTTTTCTCTGGCATCGGTGGACTCGAGATAGGTCTCGAGGTTGCGGGCGTCGGCAAAACAATCTGGCAAGTTGAGCAGGATGATTTTTGCAGGAACGTACTTGCAAAGCACTGGCCTGAAGCGGAGCGATTCGATGACATCAAAACAGTTGGAGCTAACAATCTCAGATATGCCGACATCATCTGCGGAGGATTCCCTTGCCAAGACATCAGCCTGGCAGGAAGTGGAGCCGGTCTGGCTGGGGAGAGGTCCGGCCTTTGGGGGGAAATGTACCGGGTCATTCGCGAGATTCGACCCCGATTCGTCATCGTGGAAAACGTCCCAGCTCTTACTTCTCGGGGGCTCGGAGCCGTACTCGGAGACTTGGCCTCTTGCGGGTACGATGCGGAATGGGATTGCGTCAGCGCGGCATCCATCGGGGCGTGCCACCGACGCGATAGACTCTTTATCATTGCCTACAATACCGACCCCAACAGCGGGAGACGCGAAGAGCAGCGGGAGCAGGAACACGGCAAACAGCAAAGCCAACGCAGGGACGAGCCTGACGGACTGGGCAAAACAGGACGGCGGGAAGGGGCGCATGATTCTACCGACCCCGACAGCAACACAGTACGGAAACAATCAAGGCGGAGCAGCCGGACGGGTAGGCCCAGTTCGTCACAGCTTAGGGAGCCTAGCAAAGAAGGGGATTCTACCAACCCCCAGCGCAAGGGACTTCAAGAGCGGGAAAGGGCGCAAGGAAAATGGTCATACGCCTCAATTGCCGGAGGTCATGGGGGGAATGTTAAACCCAGATTTTGTCCAGTCATACCTAATGGGTTTCCCGGACGGGTGGCTAGACTAAAGGCCCTTGGCAATGCCGTTGTACCAGCGGTTGCTTATCAGGTTGGTAGAGCTCTACTTCAAAGAATTAACGAGGCCAATTGTACTTGAACCACCTAGCAGCTTTTGCTCTTTCCGGCGAAGAGCCGCGAGTGTCAAAGTGAACAAAATTCTCATAAAGCCCCAAGCCAAAACCTGGCCCTAGTCTGCGAGCTGCATTCTCAAGCTCAATATACAAACGAAGCATGTAAGCGCCATGCCTTTTTGTGGTATCAACATAGGTTACATCGGCAGCGTAGCAGATGCCATCTCGTGGAAGATGCCAGCTTTTAGATGCACCACCGACTGCCTCGTTGTGCTTCTCGCAGCGATATGACGAATTAATTCTTAGTGGGCCTAATTGCTTACGAACGCTATCGAGAACCGTGACAAGCGACTGGGCTGGGTTTGTTTTACCGCAGCAGTTGCACGCGAACTCTGACGCGCTGAAGAACTGACCTACCTTGCCCATTACTTTTTCTTTTTGGCTTTAACTTTTTTGGCTTTTTTAGGCATGGTCTTCTTGGCCTTTGGTGGTCGCCCTACTTTGCTTCCGTATGTGCCTTTACCTTGTGGCATTACTTTCTCCGTTTCTTCTTAGCTGTCTTAGCAGCTTTCTTAAATGCTTTAGCTGTGGGTGCCCCTTTGCTCCCAACCTTCCGCATTGTTTCGCCTGAACCTGCTTTGATTCGTTTTCGCTTTGCGTGGATATTCGCGTAAAGACCTTTTCGTTTTGCCGCCATTACTTGCCTACCTTCTTCATTGCTTTTTTGTGTGCGGCAGAGAACGTGCTGCCTGCACGCATAGCTTTACGCATTTCGCTCATGTGTTTTTTTGTGTGATGCTTGCTGTGTCGCGCCATGGCCGCTTTTTGTCTTGCTGTTATTTTTTTTGCCGCCATTTTACCACTTTACCTTGTTTGCCCAGTAAGCCGCGCTCATCTTACCCTTGGAAATGTTTTTGCCGTGACGAGCTTTAAAAGACTTCGCCCGTGCTGTCATCTTGCGATCACCGGTAACACCCTGCTGACCAAACCGAATCGTCTTAACCTTATCACCGACTTTGGCAACAACAACATGGGACTTAGTCTTATGGCTCGGTGTCCTCTTTGGTTTATTGTACCCGCTAACACCAGCCCGTTTCAATCGTGAGTCTTTTTTTACAGGCATGTCACCACCTCATCTTTAGACCGGCCATCGCTTGCCAGTCGTCTTGATTTGCGAATTCCCCGTTTGCGAATGCGACAATGTCTTTGCCAAGACGGACATCAAGATTAGCAATCCCCCGGGGGCCAGCATTGTCAACAACAGCACCGAGTAGTAAGTCAACCGCATCCGCCGGAAGACTCTCCGCTTGCGCCAAGCCTCCCGCCACAGCATCGGCTATTCCTTGGACTTTCCCACTGCTTCAGTTGCCTCCGAAGCAATTCGAGCAGCGTCAACTTTGGCACCGCCAAGAGCAATTGCAGCTTTAACAGTCTTGCGAG
>Ga0098043_1000301_pt1 | contig 17013 bp, 22 predicted proteins | sample 9B_taG_FD_92581 | JGI IMG/M metagenome (GOLD analysis project Ga0098043, IMG submission 92581) | Marine viral communities from the Subarctic Pacific Ocean - 9B_ETSP_OMZ_AT15188_CsCl metaG | ecosystem: Environmental > Aquatic > Marine > Oceanic | place: Subarctic Pacific Ocean | collected 2015-01-10 | reverse complement strand
TATCGTGGAAGTACTAGTAATATAATTGGTTACATTGGATATAACGCAACTAATACAGCTGTTACTTACTCAACATCAAGTTCTGATATAAGACTAAAGAAAAACATAGTTGATTGGAGCGAAGATGTGTTACCTAAATTCTTAGCATTAACTCCTAAGAAATTTGATTTTAAAGCAGCGATAGGTGATAAAGGAGCTGCTAAAGTAAAAGGATTTATAGCTCAATACGAAACAGAAAACTTCCCAGAAGTATATCAATTAAATGGTGAAGGACAAGATGCTAGATATGGATTCCACCCAATGGAGATGGTACCATACTTAATGAAAGCGGTTAAAGAATTAGCTCAAAAGAACGAAGATTTAGAAAGAAGATTAGCTGCTTTAGAAAAATAAAGTAAAAATCAAGAAAAACAGGTAATAATAACATATAAGGTGTAGAAGGTATTTTTTAGGTTTACCTTACCTAATACACTTAAAGAAACTAATAGTAGACCTTAACCATTTAAACATATATAAAATGGCAAACAAATTTTTAAACATTCTTATTGGCGGTGTAGTAACACCTGTTAATATAGACGACGTTGTAGCAGTTGTTGCAACTGGAAACAATGGTAACTCCGCTACTACAGTAGCTATTACTTACAAATCAGGTAAAGTTGCTACTTTAACAACTCCAGCTACTACTGCTGGTTTTAATGTAGCTTCAGCACCAAACGTAGTAAGAGCATTTTGGGGAGCTATTACTAAAGCTCAAGAATTACCTTGGAACATGGTATCTTACCCTGCACCAGGTCAAGCTTTAACACTTATGGTTGAACCAGCTAATTCAGTTGCTAGTTCTCAAACCGCTTCTAATCCTAAAAATCCAGCGCTTGCAGGTTCTGTATTTAGATCTAAGCAAAGTACGCTTGTAGCTTCTAAAGCTGGTGGAGAAATTGTATTCTCAACTATTGGAATTAGCTAAAACAATTTTTATTAACCAATTTTAATACCTAAACCAATGACGTATTTTTATTACAAGACTAATACGTGGAATAGTCAACCACAAACCGACGATAAAACTGTTAATTTTTGGAAACATCTTTCAGAGAAAAAACACTGGAGAATAGTACAATTACCAAATGGATTTTATCAAACCGAGTACCAGAGTCCAGAAGACAAAGATACTTGGATCGACGTAACCAGAAGAGAAACTCTTGAAGGAGCAGAACAAGCTATTGATGGATCAGTAGAACACTATGCTAAGAAAGTAGATTTCTTGAAAGGACCAAAAGTCGTGAAAACCTTTAAATAAAATTAAATACAATTAAATTATGTCCAATAAACTTGTGAAACATCTTAACTTCGGTAAAGATGCAAAAGATCAAATATTTAAAGGGATAGAAAAACTCACTAAAGCTGTTAGCTCCACATTAGGGGCTAGCGGCAAGTGTGTTATCCTAGAAGATGATCAAGGTAAACCCATTATTACAAAAGATGGTGTAACAGTTGCTAACTCAGTAATATTGTTTAATGCAGTAGAAAACATGGGCGCAACGTTATTAAAAGAAGCAGCAAGAAAAACTGTTGAAGAAGCAGGAGACGGTACTACAACCGCTACAGTATTAGCAGAGGCAATACTAAAAGAAGCTGTTAAAGAAAATATTAATACAAGAGAACTAAAGCAAGGTATAAACTCTGCTGTTAAAAAAGTTGTTAAGTATTTAGAAAAAATAAGCATACCTGTTAAAGGAGAAATGATAGATCAAGTAGCAACAATATCAGCTAATAATGATAAAGAGTTAGGTGAATTAATTGGTGGTGCTTTTAAAAGTGTTGGTGATACAGGTGTTGTTATCATGGAAGAATCTAAAGACTTAGAATCGTCTGTTAAAATTATAGACGGTATACAGTATGATAAACCTTTAAAAAGCTTACACTTTGCTACAGACAAAGTAAAGGGTATAGCTGAATTAAAAAAACCATTAGTTCTTGTAGTAGAATCTAAAATAGAAAACATACGTAAAATACAAGGTGTATTAGAACATGCTATAAAACAGAACGAATCTTTATTTATTATAGCAGATGTTGATCCTCAAGTACTAGCTGCATTAGCTATGAATAAAATGAAAGGTAACATTAAAGTTTGTATTGTAGATGCTCCAACGTATGGGTTTACTAAAAAAGAAAAACTAAATGATTTAGCATTAATGACAGGTGCTACTGTTATAAATGAAGATTTAGGTGATGATATGGATTTAATAGATCCTAGTCATTTAGGTAGAGCAAAAAAAGTTACTTGTAATAAAGATAACTCAATTATTCAGGTAGAAGAAATACATGAGGCAGTTCATTTGTTAATAAAAGAATTACAAGAAAAACAAGCTAAAGAAAAAATAGCTGGATATAAACTAGCACTAGAAAAAAGACTAGCGTTATTAGCTGCTAAAGTAGCCGTTGTTAAAGTAGGTGCTAATTCTGAAATAGAATTAAAAGAAAAAAGTGATAGAGTTGAAGATGCGATATGTGCTACTAAAGCCGCAATAAAAGAAGGTATAGTACCTGGCGGTGGTATTGCTTTATTAAACGCAGCGCTGAATAATGAAGAAGAAAATGTAGGTGAAAAAGTGTTAATGAGAGCAGTATTATCACCTTATAAAAAAATACTAGACAATGCAGGTATTGAAGAAATAAAAATACCTAGTAAAGATGGGTTTGGTATTGATGTGGTTACAGGAAATATGGTAAACATGATTGATAATGGAATTATTGATCCATTATTGGTTACAAAAAGCGCGTTAACAAATGCGGCTTCTGTAGCAACAACAATATTATCAACTGATTGTATAATTAATAATATAAGATTACATGAGGGCGATAGGAAATAACTTGATTATAAAAAAAATTGAAGAGTCAAACCAAGAAACAAAAGGTGGTTTAATACTAACACAAAAACAAAGAGAAGATGTTAGGTTTCAACAAGCTAAAGTTGTGGAAATTGGTGACTCTATAGTTGCGGTTAAAAAAAATGATATAATATATTTTGATAAAGCCGCTGCTCATAGAATAGAAATAGATAAAGAACCATATCATGTCATTAGACAAGAAAATGTGGTCGTTGTTTTATGAAAAAGCTAGAAGCAAGTGATCTTAAAGATTTAAACTTGTTAAAACATTACCGTATAATACGCAAATGGGCTTGTAAAAACAACGGCTTAACTGATGCAGAGTTAGAGTTAATTATTTATTTAGATTGCATTGATTTATTTACAAAAAAAGATTTTGAAGCTGGTGTATATACATATAGCTGGAATAATAGAAGGTGGAATAAATTAATACAAAATAATTGGATTGAAGTTTGGAGACATAGAAATAGATCCACTCAAAAATACAATATTTATAAAATATCATTCAAAGGTAAACAATTAATACGTAGAATATATAGAATCATGCTAGGATTAGATGATATACCTATGAGTGAAAGAAGAAACAAATTAGTTGCTGGTAATTCATATACTGATAAGGTAATGTACCAAGCAATGTATAACGTAAATAAAGATAAAGAAAGATGAGTAAAAGTCCATTAAAATTCGGAGCATTTTCAGCTATATCAGGTATGGGTGGCAACGCATTAACAAATGCAGCTAATTTAATAAATAAAAAAGCTGTTGGCGCTAGAGTTAAAAAACTAGAAAACCAAGTAGGTGTTTTAATGAAAGACAAGCAACAATCAATGGATCCAGTAGAAATGGGTACTCAAGAACCTATGTATGAAACTGCAGTTCAAGGAGATGTTGCAGATAATGTTATTCAAAGCAACCCAACTAATTTTGATCCTAACACTGTTGAAGCAGCTAGTGGAATGTTTGGTGAAGAAATGCCAAACTCTTTTGATAGAAACATGGGGCAAAAATTATACTAACAACACAATTTAAAATTATGAAAAAATACAGTTCACCAATTAAAATGATTGAAGATAAATCGCATACGATTGCTTCAAAAAGAAATTCTGTAGGTATTGTAGGGGAAACTCATATATGGGACGGACCTTTAAATCAAGCAGGAAGACCTCATGGATACGGCTCTAGTAGCGGATGCAAGGGTATGAAATTAAAATTAGATGGAGTTCCTTATATAGGTGGTCCAATAACTCAAACAGCTAAAAGAGGATAATTATGACATATGTACAATCAAACAATCCGATAAGTAGAAAAACTTCTCCATTAAGAGTAGATCCTTTTGCTAAGAAAAAAGATGAAGCAACAGTTATATCCCCGGGTGTAGTTTCAATAAAAGATCCAGCGGCTGGAAGTACTAGTATGCATGAAGGAGAAAAACCTATTGAACTAGTAGGTCAACCAATGCCAGCAAAAGAATACGAAGAATTAGCTGACATGGAAGAAGCTGGTGTTGACCAACCAGATTATGAAGATGAAAATCGTAAACCTGGCGAAGATACAGTTCAAGGAAGAATGGCTGGTGTTTCAAGAAAAGCGTCTCCTTTAAATGATTCTTATATTAAGCAAGAAGAAAAAATGATAAAAAGAAATCAAGAAAAAGGAAATCAATTTCAACAAGCTAGTGCTGGTAGCAAAACGCAAAGAATAGGAAACGCTGTGGGAGCAGCTCAAGCACTAAACGCTATAAATGAAAGTGAAAAAACAATTAATCTTTTAAAAAGTACAGGTTATTAATCATGTCTTATAAGCAATCAAATAATCCGTTAAGTAGAAAAACTAGCCCGCTAAGAAGAAGTCCACTTAAAATTTATGATCCAGTAGAATTTAATGAAAATAGTATTAGTGACGATGAACACCATAGTCTTAGTTCTAATAACGACGAGCATTCTGTAATGATACTTGCTCCAGGAGAAAAAAATAAATCTACTACATATGATCCTAAATTTGATGCGGCGACTAATACAAAAGAAGATTCTGCAAAAGTAATGAAGCAAGAAGGTGATCCAGATGACATTGTAAAAAACGTAACTAATAGTATTTTAGGTGATTTAGAAAGTGTAAAAGGAATCAAAGCAGATGGATTAGATCAATTACGTCCAACCGCTACAGTAAAACCTAATGTTGATATGGATAGCAAATTAGTTAATAAAGCATTGTCTAGTATAGATGCTTCAAAAAATAAAGACTTAAATGTTGATGATAGAAACATAGCAGAAAGAAGAGCACGTAGACAAATAGCTAGAGCACAAAGAAAAGAAATAAGAAAAACGCAGCCAAAAGGCAAAGAAAGAAGAGAAGCAATTAAAAAAACAAGGGAAAACCAAGGTAGAAAAGAAGAAAACATGGTTTCCGAATAAATAAAAACATCATGATAATAAATGCAAGTTCGTATACTAGCGCAATCCCGGTAGCACCTAGCGATACAATTAATATTCCGGGACCTACAGCAAGATTTACTGGTAAAACAACATCAGTAATAAATACTAGTGGTTATCTAAGAGATACTAATGCTAATTTTGTAACTACTTTTGACGCTGCTGGTAACGTGTTAAACGAAGGAGTTGCTCCTGGTATGGTTGTATATAATATTTACGCTATAACAGCATCAAGTATTAATGCACCAGGTGTAGCAATAGTAGAACAAGTTATTGATAATAACACTTTATTATTATCTGCTGATATTTTTCCTTTTTCAGGAGGAATAGCAGTTCAAGAATATAAAATATTTGATTCTAACGAACAAGACTCACCTGGAGCTTGTATATATGTAGGTGCAACAGGAAATGTTTACGTAGAAACAGTTCAAGGTGATTTAGTGTTTATAGAAGCTATACCCGCAGGAGATATAATTCCAGTTATGGTACAAAAAGTTTTAGTAGGCGCTGGCGCGGGTAGTGGTTCGCCAAATACTTTAACTACTGCAGGTAAAATGATAGCATACTTTTAATAATTAAAAAAAAATAAAATGGGACATCCAATACACAAACACATGCATACTCACATTACAAAGTCAAATGTGAAAGCAGCAATTAAAGACGATAAAGCTCACATGGATTATCTTAAAAGAGATATTAAAGATGATCAAAAGTTTCATGTAGCAGACAAAGACGCAAAACAAACAGCTGATGAAAAACATATTACTAACTTAGCTCAAGACGTTAAGCATGATGAAAAGAAAGAAGGTTTATCAAGAATGAGTTCACCTTTAAATGATTTTCAAGGAGGTTATCACAAAGTTCAGCATGCTAAAGGAGAAGCTCACAAAGGAGAAGGACCAGGTAGATATGCTTCTGATGAAGGTCCAGGTAGATATGGTTCTGATGAAGGTCCAGGTAGATATGGTTCTGATGAAGGTAGTGCTGTTATGATGCATGCTATGGGTATCCAAGCTGCTAGAGAAAGAGATGACGCAAAAATAGCGCAACAACGTGCTGATTTAAACAAATATATTCCTGAATTAGATCACGGTAGTGTTTCAGGTAAAAAGAAATAATTATGGCTTTTACACATAACAATCCTTTTAGTAGAAAATCATCTCCTCTAAACACAATAAAACCTGAAAATAGAGGTAAATTTACTAAATGGGCTGAGGGTAAAGGAATGGGAGTAGCAGAAGCCGCTAACACGGTTATGAGAAACAAAGAAGATTACACTACGAATGTTGTGCAAATGGCTAATTTTGCTAAAAACGCACAGAGCTGGAATAAATAATTATGCCTTATATACAAGATTGGGGAATTTCGCGTTTGAGCGCAGTGTCACCGTTAAATAATAATGGTTCAAAAAGCATTATGGATCCTAATTACGAGAAAGAACCTAAGCAAACTTTTGGTTTTGAAGTAAACACTAGTCCTGATAGTGATAATATTATTGAGCAAAACAATGATATTTCCAATGCTGAGCTTGATTATGGGGATGACTTTGACACGTTGAATGACGAAGAAAAATCACTTAGAAAAGAAAGAATTCAAAGTAAACAATCAGATGATTTTTTTAATCAAAGTGCTTATGATATGTCTAAGTCTAGTGAAGAAGAAGTAGGTAGTATGTATAAAAATAATGCTCAATTTAGAAACGCATATCATGATTATGCTGACAAAAATGTAGGAGATAATTGGCAAGTTGATATGTTAACAGCTGTTAATAATCCAGTGTATGCTCTTGAACATCTTAAATCATATATACCAGGTCTTGAAAAAAATAAAGAATGGAGTGAATCAATAAAAGGAGACAACAAAGATTTTTTTACTGGATTAAGAAAAACAACTAACGCATTTAATCAAGGTGATACAGAAGCTTATGAAAAATTAACATCAAATCCTAAAGCTTTTGCAAAACAAACATCTAGTGATTTTCTTCCTCCTTTAGTACTGGCTCAAAGTGCTTCTAACGCTGGTGCTGAACTAGGTAAAATGGGAGGTGGTACAGATATTGTTGGAGGTCAATTAATAAATAAAAAATATTTACCAGAAAAAGAAAAGAAAACAGGATTAGAAAATATAAAAGATGCCGCGGTAAATATGGCTACATATGCTCCTTATATTAGAAATGTAAAAAAAGGTCAAAACATTATAAATGTTGTAAACACAGCTAACAAATTTAATCAAAAAGCATATAAAGTTAATAAGCTTGCAAATGTTAAAACACAAGTTAGTGGTCAAGGTAAAAGTAGTTGGACAGATAAAGTAAAAGACGCTTATAATTATGTTACTAAACCTGCAGATCAAGGAGGAGGCCAAGGTGGAAAAGTATATTCAAGTACAGTTACAGCTCCAACAGCTTTAACTGGCAAAGTAGCATCGTGGTTAGCTAGAAAATTTACAAATTAATATGGCATTTAAAATGAAACCCCCGTTTACACCTCAACCTCCAATTTATGAAAGAGAGTTAGAAGAAGGATGTTTAGGTAAAGCTAATAAAAATGGTACAATATTAGTAGCTGAAGGTTTACCTGGGCGTGATGAGCAAAGTGTAATAGAGCATGAAAAAATACACTTAGATCAAATGGAAAGAGGAGATTTATGGTACGATGATGATGCGGTGTATTGGAAAGGTAAAAAATATTCAAGAGATGATATGGCTGAAGGTAATCCTGATTTACCTTGGGAAAAAGAAGCGTATAACAAAACAGATCCTTACGAATCATTATGAGTAAAAAGAAATTTAAAGATACAACCGTTGGACAATTGTTGTTTGGTGCTGCCTCTGTAATAAATCCTACATTAGGAAATGTATTACAAGGCGTAACATCACCAAAAGAAGCAATAGAAGCAATAACAAAAGCTGATGCTCCAGCAGAAGATAAAGTAAAATTACAACAAATAATCTACGAACAACAAACAAAAGAAATCGAAGCTATCACTTCAAGATGGAAAGCAGATTCTATGTCAGACTCTTGGATGTCTAAAAACGTGCGTCCGTTAGTCTTAGTGTGGTGTATTGTTGTATTTTCTTTTGCAGGTATACTAGATAGTGTAGAAACAATACCTTTTCATATAAATGAATTATGGAACGATACTTTTGAGAAGGTCATGATGTCGGTTGTCTTAGCCTATTTCGGAGGTCGAACGACAGAAAAGGCGAGTAGTATATTTAAAAAGTAAAACAAAACTTTAACAAGTAATTATAAATATAGTAATAATAATAATTAAAATTTAATAAAATGGCAGAAAAAGCAAACAAAATTGAAGAACAAGAATTAACTAAAGTTAAAGAGCAAACTGGTAAGATACAACAATGTGTTTTAGACCTAGGTTCATTAGAAGTTAAAAAAGCTGAAATCATGCAAGCTTACGCTGAGTTCTTAAAAGTATTAGATGTAACTAAGAAAGAACTAGAAGAAAAGTATGGTCAAGTTAATATTAACTTAACTGATGGTTCTTACGAAGAAGTAAAAGAAGAAGATAAGACTGAAGAAAAATAATAATGGATTCAGTTATAAGAAAAATCAGTATTGGCGCTGATTACAAAAACGATGCTATGCATTATTCTTTAGGCCAACAAGTATATGGTGGTCATTTAATATGTAGTATTAGTTTTGATGAAGAAGATAATTCTTATAACATTTATATAAAAAAAAATACTGAAGTAATGCCATGGAAGAAATTTAATTCCAACATGGCTATTTCAGTAGAATATGATTTAGAATATTAATGAACAGTATATATGACTTTATTGTTACACCTACAAATGAAAGGTATAATAATAAAATTAAAGTAGGAGACAAAACACTTATTGTTAATTCTAATATAGAAGATCATAAGATGGTTAGTCGCCACGCTACTGTTGTTTCAGTACCCTTAGCTTATAAAACTGTTATAAAAAAAGGTGATGAAATAATAATACATCATAATATATTTAGAAGATGGTATGACGTAAGAGGTAAAGAAAGAAATAGTAGTCAATATTTTAAAAAAGATTTATATTTTTGTAAACCAGATCAAATATATTTATATAAAAAAGATAATAAATGGTTGCCTTTTATGAATAGATGTTTTGTAATGCCTATAAAAGAAACAAACAATCTAACGGTTGATATTGAAAAAAAATGCGTTGGTATACTTAAAATAGGTAATAATGAACTAGAGGCATATAAGATTTACCCAGGAGACTTAGTTGGTTACAAACCTGGCAGAGAATGGGAGTTTATTATTGATGGTAAAAGAATTTATTGTATGAAATCAAATGATATTGTAATTAAGTATGAGTACAAAGGAAACGAAAAAGAATATAATCCAAGCTGGGCGAATAGCAATTAAAGAATTAATTAAAGTTGCTAAAGAACCTATTATAGATTTTGGACCAGATATTTCCGCAGATAGACTTAAAAATGCTGCAGCTACAAAAAAACTAGCTATATTTGACGCTCTTGAAATACTAACACGTATTGAAGAAGAACAAAACATGCTAGAAGATAAACCAAAAGAAGAACCGAAAAAAGAAAAAACTTTTGGTGGTTTTGCTGAAAGAAGATCTAAGTAATGTATAAGCAAAGTTTATATAAAGTATTAGAAAATCATATAAAACCTAAAATTATAAAACGTATGAACCGTTATAAAAAATGGGAATACGGTTATAATAAAGAACATGATGTAGTTGTTATCAGTAAGAATGGAGTTATAGGTGAAATATATGAAATACAAAATTTAAAAATAGCTTTACCTAAAGTTGAAAACGCTAAAAAGTTTGAAAGTAATACATGGGAAAAAACTGAATTACCGAAAGTATTATCTAGAATTAAAACAGTTTTTGATTGGAAAGAATACCCTGAAGATTTTAAAGAAAAATGGTTTGAATATATAGATGAAGAATTTAGAAGACGTGAAGAAGGTTTTTGGTTTTACAATAAAGATGTTCCTACTTATCTTACTGGCACTCATTATATGTACTTGCAGTGGAGTAAAATTGATGTTGGGGCACCAGACTTTAGAGAAGCCAATAGATTATTCTTTATATTCTGGGAAGCTTGCAAAGCAGATACAAGATGCTACGGAATGTGCTACCTCAAAAACCGTCGTTCTGGATTCTCTTTTATGGCATCCGGAGAAGTTGTAAACTTAGCAACAATATCTAGTGACTCGCGTTATGGTATATTATCTAAAACAGGTCCTGATGCAAAGAAAATGTTTACAGATAAAGTAGTACCTATATCAGTTAATTATCCTTTCTTTTTTAAACCGATTCAAGATGGTATGGATCGACCTAAAACAGAGTTAGCATATAGAGTACCTGCTAGTAAATTTACAAGAAGAAGTATAGAGGCTGGAAGTGAGGCTGTAGATTTACAAGGATTAGATACAACTATTGATTGGAAAAACACAGGTGACAATAGTTATGATGGTGAAAAATTAAAATTATTAGTTCATGATGAATCTGGTAAATGGGAAAAACCTAATAATATTCTTAATAATTGGCGTGTAACAAAAACTACGCTTAGATTAGGTTCAAGAATTATTGGTAAATGTATGATGGGATCTACATCTAACGCGTTAGATAAAGGAGGTAGAAACTTTAAAAAATTATATGATGAATCAGATGTTACAAAAAGAAACCGCAATGGACAGACTAGTTCGGGATTATATAATTTGTTCATACCTATGGAATGGAACTACGAAGGATACATTGATTCTTATGGCTTACCTGTATTCGACACTCCAGATACCGAAATCAAAGGACCACAAGGAGATTTTATCGACATCGGGGTTTTGGAATATTGGGAGAACGAAGTTGAAGGATTAAAAAATAGTCAAGATGCTTTAAACGAATTTTATAGACAGTTTCCACGTACAACTAAGCATGCGTTTAGAGACGAGTCTAAATCATCTTTATTTAATCTAACAAAAATATATCAACAAATAGATTTTAATGAAGATGCTAATAATAAAACTTTAGTTACACAAGGTAATTTTTTATGGGAGAATGGTATAAAAGATACAAGAGTTATATTTGCTCCTAATAATCAAGGTAGGTTTTATATAACATGGATACCTAATAAAAACCTACAAAATAGATATATTGAAAAAAATGGTATTAAGTACGCTGGTAATGAACACATAGGAGCATTTGGTTGTGATCCTTATGACATATCAGGTACAGTAGATAAAAGAGGTTCAAACGGATCTTTACATGGTCTTACTAAGTTTAGCATGGAAGAAGCTCCTGCTGATCATTTTTTCTTAGAATATATTGCTAGACCACAAACCGCTGAAATATTTTTTGAAGATGTTTTAATGGCTTGTGTTTTTTATGGTATGCCAATATTAGTAGAAAACAACAAACCTAGATTGCTTTACCATTTTAAACGTAGAGGTTATAGAGGTTTTGCAATGAATAGACCAGACAAAAGATGGAACAAATTGTCTGTAACTGAAAAAGAAATAGGTGGAATACCTAACTCTAGTGAAGATATAAAACAAGCTCATGCCGCTGCTATTGAATCATATATAGAAGCTGCTGTAGGTTTTAACGGTGATTCTTATGGAAGCGTTTATTTTCAACGCACATTAGAAGACTGGGCTGCATTTGATATAAATAATAGAACAAGTCACGATGCTTCTATTAGTTCAGGTTTAGCTTTAATGGCTTGTAATAAAAATAGATATGCTCCAGTGAGTAGAAGAAAACGTGAACCAATAGATTTAGGTATTAAAAAATATAATAATAAAGGATTGGTTTCAAAAATAATTAAGTAAATGAATATATACGCAAATCCAAATAGTGCATTTCCTAGCCAAGTAGTGCCAGACGCTGAAAAATCTTCTATTGATTACGGTAGACAGGTAGCACAAGCTATAGAAAGTGAATGGTGGAGACAAGGTGGTAGTGGGACTAGATTTGCTGCTTCATACAATCAATTCCACACCTTAAGATTATATGCTCGTGGTGAACAACCAGTTCAAAAATATAAAGATGAATTAGCTATTAATGGTGATATGTCTTATCTTAATTTAGACTGGAAACCTGTTCCTGTTATTTCTAAATTTGTAGATATTGTTGTAAATGGTTTATCAGAAAAAGATTTTGAAATACAAGCTTTTGCTCAAGATCCAGTTTCATTAAAGAAAAGAACAGACTATGCCTCAGCTATACTACAAGATATGGCTGCAAAACCTTATTTACAAAAACTACAAAACACACTAGGTATTAGTGAATATCAAAGTCCTGATCCAGCTAATTTACCAGAGAACGAAGAAGAGTTAGATTTACACATGCAGTTAAGTTACAAGCAAGCTGTAGAAATAGCTCAAGAAGAAGTTATAGACAATACTTTAACTAAAAATAAATTTAAAAACACAAAGAAAAGATTTATATATGATTTAGTTACTTTAGGTATTGGTGCTGTAAAAACACAATGGAACAAGTCAAATGGAGTTACGGTTAATTATGTTGATCCTTCTAGACTTATTTATTCTTATACAGATGACCCTAATTTTGAAGACATATACTATGTTGGAGAGGTTAAAGCTTTAACTATACCAGAAATAGCAAAACAGTTTCCACACTTAACACCTGATCAATTAGAAAAAATATCTAAATCTAAAGGTAATCAAAGTGAAAGATTATATGGCTGGCAAACATATGATCCTGATACTATTCAAATGTTGTTTTTTGAATACAAAACTTATAATACTCAAGTTTTTAAAATAAAACAAACTGATAGTGGTTTAGAAAAAGCATTAGAAAAACCAGATACATTTAATCCTCCTGTAAATGATAATTTTGAAAGAGTAGAAAGAAAAATAGAAGTTCTTTATCAAGGTGTAAAATGTATAGGTAACAACGAATTGATAGAGTGGAAGTTGTCTGAAAACATGACTAGACCTTTCGCTGATACTACAAAGGTAGAGATGAGCTATGCTATATGTGCTCCTCGTATGTATAAAGGTAGAATAAACTCTATTGTAAATAAAATAACTGGATTTGCTGATATGATTCAGTTGACTCACTTAAAGCTACAACAAGTTATTGCTAGAATGGTTCCAGATGGTGTGTTCTTAGATATGGATGGTTTAGCTGAAGTAGATCTAGGTAATGGTACTAATTATAATCCAGCTGAAGCTTTAAACATGTATTTCCAAACTGGTAGTATTGTTGGTAGATCATTAACTCAAGAAGGTGATATGAATCCAGGTAAAGTACCTATTCAAGAATTACAAACATCTTCGGGTGGACAAAAAATTGCTAGCTTAATACAGACTTATCAGTATTATTTACAAATGATAAGAGATGTGACGGGACTAAATGAAGCTAGAGATGGTTCGGTTCCAGATAAAAATACTTTAGTTGGTTTACAAAAAATGGCAGCCAACGCTTCTAACGTAGCAACTAAACACCTGTTGAATGCTAGTTTATGGTTAACACTAAGAACGTGTGAGAATATTACATTGAAAATAGCTGATTCACTAAAATACCCTTTAACATTAAATTCTTTGAAAAGTTCTATATCTACTTATAATGTAGGTACATTGTCTGAAATACAAAATTTAAATCTTCATGATTTTGGTATTTATTTAAAACTAGAACCAGAAGAAGAAGAAAAACAAATGTTAGAGCAAAACATTCAAATGGCTTTACAACAAAATAGTATTGATTTAGAAGATGCTATTGATATTAGACAGGTTAAAAATTTAAAACTTGCTAATGATGTGTTAAAACAAAAAAGAAAGAGTAGAGCTAAAGAGCAACAAGCACAACAACAACAAATGATGCAGGCTCAAGAACAAGCAAAAGCACAAGCTGCTCAAGCTACCGCTGAAGCTGAAGTTCAAAAACAACAAGCTTTAACTGCTTCTAATGTACAATTTGAACAAGCTAAGAATCAAATGGAGATACAAAGATTACAAACTGCTTCTCAAATTAAACAACAAGAAATGCAAATTCAACATCAATTTGATTTAGAGTTAAAGAGAATGGAAGTTGAAGCAATGCAATCTAAAGAAGCTGCTATTGAAGATCGTAAAGATAAAAGAACTAAAATTGAAGGCTCACAGCAAAGCGCTATGATAGATCAAAGAAACAATGATTTAATGCCTATTGATTTTGAGAAACAAGGTCCTGGTGCACAACCAGGTATTTAATTAATTTTATAATATTATATTATGTCAGAGCAAGAAACAACTAAGCCTGAGGTAGCTAAAGAAACTACTCAGGAAGGTGGTGATATGAAAATGTCAAAACCTAAATTTGATAAGTTTAAAGGTAAAAAAGATGAACCTTTTAAAGTAGATTTATCTAAAGTAGATACATCTTTAGAGGGAAATGCTAAAGTTGAAGAACCTATCAAAGTAGATTTAAATAAAAAAACAGAAACAGAAACTAAAAAAGAAGACGATGCCATTCGAATCGGAGAAACAAATGAATTACCTGAAGATAAACGAACCGAAGATTTATCAAAAGTGGATGAAGAAGTACGGTCCAGCGAGGAAGTCGTGCAAGTACAAGAGCCCGAATCGCCTATTGTCGAAGTTTCATCCGAACCAGAGAGAGTTGTAGAGAAACAAATAGAAACATCTCAACCTGAACAAGTTTTACCAGAAAACATAAATAATTTAGTTAAATTTATGGAAGAAACAGGTGGTACGGTAGAAGATTATGTAAGATTAAACGCTGATTATTCTAATGTAAATGATGATAAATTACTAAGAGAATATTATAGCAAAACAAAACCACATTTAGATAAAGAAGAAGTTGATTTTATTATCGAAGAAAACTTTATCTATGATGACGAAATTGACGAAGAGCGAGACGTCAAAAGAAAAAAACTCGCTAAAAAAGAAGCGGTTGCAGAAGCCAAAAACTTTTTGGAGGACATGAAGAATAAGTACTACGAGGAAATCAAGTTGAGACCTGGAGTAACTCAAGAACAACAAAAAGCAATGGAATTCTTTAATCGCTACAACCAAGAACAGGAAGTAGCTACGCAAAGGCATAAAAAATTCATTGACACTACTAAACAGATGTTCTCTGATGAATTCAAAGGTTTTGATTTCGCAGTTGGAGAAAAGAAGTATAGATATGGTGTTAAAGATCCCAGTGCTGTTGCAGAAAATCAATCTAATCTAAACAACTTCGTCGAGAGGTTCTTAGACAAAGAAGGAAATGTTAAAGATACGAAAGGTTATCATAAAGCTATATATGCCGCACAGAATATAGATAAAATAGTAAATCATTTTTACGAACAAGGAAAATCTGATGGAATTAAAACAGTTGTAGAAAAATCAAAAAACCCTACAATTGATCAAGCGCGTCAATCGGGTGCGCAAGATATTTACGTTGGAGGATTTAAAGTTCGAGCTATAGACGGTGTGGATAGTTCACGATTAAAAATCAAACGAAGTAAATTTAACAATTAAAACTATTTATTATGGGTGTATTAAGTCCTCAGTTTGGGGGATTATCTCCAAGTTCTGAACAGCAATTATTAGTTTCTAACTATATGAGCTTTACAGACGGAACAAGAGATTTCTCTCAACAATATCTACCAGAAATTTATGAAGCAGAGGTAGAGCGTTATGGAAACAGAACGTTAAGTGGCTTCTTAAGAATGGTTGGCGCTGAAATGCCAATGATGTCTGACCAAGTTGTTTGGTCTGAGCAAAATAGATTACATATCGCATATGATAATGTAAGTCTAGCTGCTGATGGTTTCACAATGACTATCAACAAACCAGGTGGTGGTGCAATCGTCGCTACTGATGCTGTAAACAATGCTATTATGCCAAACGCAACAATAGTAGTTATGGATCCTAACGATCCTTCGTTTACGGTAAAAGCTATTGTAGGTAACTCTGGAGGTGCTCCAGTAAGTCCATTAGCTGCATATGCAACTTTTACTGCTTATGCTTACAACCAGAAATTTATCTCAGGTGCTGCAGCTGCTGCAAAAACTGGATTAAAAGTATTTGTTTTTGGTTCTGAATATGCTAAAGGTTCTACATTAGATAACTCAACTACAGGTGAGTCTATTCAACCTAAACTAACAACTTTCCAAAACAAGCCAATTATTATCAGAAACAGATATGCTGTAAGCGGATCTGATACTGCACAAATCGGTTGGGTTGAAGTTGCTGGTGAAGACGGAACTAGCGGTTATCTTTGGTATTTAAAGGCTGAAGGTGAAACTAGAATGAGATTTGAAGATTATCTTGAAATGTCAATGGTTGAAGGTGAATTAGCTACTACTGGAATGGGTGCTGGTTCTAAAGCTTTTGGAGATAACGTTGCAAACGTTAACTCTTTTGGAACTTTAGGTGCTGCTCCACTTTTAGGTACTGAAGGTTTATTTGCTGCTATTAACAATGGTGGTAACGTACTTTCAGGATATGCTGGATCATTACAAGACTTTGATCAAGTACTTGAAAACTTAGATACTCAAGGAGCTATTGAAGAAAATATGCTTTTCTTAGACAGAAAAACTGAGTTATTATTTGATAACATGTTAGCACAGCAAAATTCTTACGGAGCTGGTGGTACATCTTACGGTGTATTTGAAAACTCTGAAGACATGGCGCTTAACTTAGGTTTCTCTGGATTTAGAAGAGGTTCATATGACTTCTACAAAACTTCTTGGAAATAC
>Ga0098043_1000299_pt1 | contig 17022 bp, 12 predicted proteins | sample 9B_taG_FD_92581 | JGI IMG/M metagenome (GOLD analysis project Ga0098043, IMG submission 92581) | Marine viral communities from the Subarctic Pacific Ocean - 9B_ETSP_OMZ_AT15188_CsCl metaG | ecosystem: Environmental > Aquatic > Marine > Oceanic | place: Subarctic Pacific Ocean | collected 2015-01-10 | reverse complement strand
GTACCGCATGGTTAGACCGTGGTGTAAGATCCTTCCCATTGGCGGCAGGCAATCAATACCTATATAACCATGAGCTTGGGTACGATGACGACGGATCAGCTATGAACTCATATATTGAGTCCTCGCCTATGGACATCGGTGATGGCGACAAGTTTACATACATAAACCGTGTAATTCCTGACATTACTTTTGACGGATCAACAAACCTTAGTAGCCCGCAGGCCACATTTACCGTAAAGTCCAGAAACTTTCCGGGGGCTGGGTTTGACAATACAGCAGCAGGGGACACAATACGCACGGCTGCTTCCCCCGTTGAGACGTTCACGAACCAGTTGTTTTTACGGTCCCGTGGTAGATCTTTTGCTTTACGAATAGAGTCATCTGCACTAGGCGCAAGGTGGAAACTTGGTAGTCCACGCATAGATATACGACAGGATGGTAGACGCTAATGTCATCGAACCAGATTGCACCACCAAGACTACCAGAAGCGCCAACAGAGTATTCGGTGCAGTATATGTCTGATTTAATTCGTTCTCTTGAGTTGTTTATAGCACAAGAACGCAATCCCGGAGAGCTACGGGGAACAAAGATTACATTGACTGATTTACCTACAAGCGCAACTGGTTTAGAAACGGGGGCGCTGTTTAACGACTCCGGCACAGTTAAGATTGTGACTTAAACAAAAATAGATTATCATGTGGCAAATACATTGAGGGTTTCATGTCAGAGGCAGCGCTACAGGAAGAGCTAATCCCTGAAGGGGGTATTGCAGATTTCATCGTTTCGGACGAAGAAATTGCTGCGATAGATGCAAAAGTTGCTAGAAAAGAGTTTGGGGAATCCGGGGTAGCAGACTTTCAAGAGGTGGCTTCCAGAATGGCTTCTTATGGTCGTTTCGGCGACAACATGGTTGTTCATGTTGAAAAAGGCGAAATTGTTGTACCAAGAGCCCTGATTGAGAACAATCCAACGCTCAAAGAGTCTATATTTGGTCACTTGCGTGATCAAGGCATTGAAAACCCGGAGCGTTATGTTGTTGGATCAAGTGCTAACAGTCTCAACCCTGAAACTGGGATGCCTGAGTTTTTCTTGAATAAAATTTTTAAAGGAGTATCCAAAGCCCTTAAAAAAGCCGCTCCTGTCGTATTACCTGTAGCTCTTGCAATGACGGGACTTGGGCCCGTGTACGGGGCAGCTTTGGGTTCAGGGCTTGGCACTTTGATGCAGGGTGGAGATATTGAGGATGCGTTGAAGAACGCTGTTATTGCAGGTGGCACGGGCGCGGCATTATCCGGAGCCAGCAGTGTCGCGGGCGGCGGTACTTTCACGGAAGGCGTAAGTGGAGCTTTCGCGGATCCCGGAGCACGGTTCCAACAGTTTGGCACCGGTTTGACCACAGATGCTCCGCTGTTTCGACAGTATACTGCACCGACTGCAACGGGTGCCGAAGTAGGGTCAGAGATCACCGACATGGCGCAAATGCAGAAACAAGCACTAGACTCTGGCGTACAAACAGGCTCTGCAACCACCGACCCATCGTTCTTTGATCAAGCCAAAGAATTTATTATGCCGTCTAATGTTTCGACAAAAGACGCTCTTAAACAAATGGGTATTGACCCCGCTACGGCTACAGAGACTCAATTTAACCTTGCTAAAGAAATGGCCGCAGAACAATCCCCCGGCTTCTTCCGACGGTTTGGTCCAAGCATAGCTCTTGCAGGACTTGGCATAGGTGCTGCGGGAGGTTTTAAACCGAGAGAGCAAGACGAACCAGAGTTCCTGACCGGGGTTGAACTTTTAGAACAGAACCGAGAAAAATACGGGCTCCCCGAAGAACAAATTCAGTATGTTGCAGATTATAACCCGTTTGTTCCGCAACGCCCTGTGTTTCCCGCAGCCGAAGGTGGCGGTGTTCCAGAGGTGTTCCCTCGCCGCACGGGTGGTATTATGCCTGATGAGGGCATCCCGAATGAAGATAGCGTCAGGGCTATGCTGATGCCGGGTGAATTTGTTATGACAACAGATGCTGTCAAAGGGCTTGGCAATGGAGACAATGATCAAGGCATACGGAACATGTATCAGATGATGCGGGGCCTTGAAGCTAAAGGAAGGGCAATGGCGTAATGGCTACCGACACCAGTGTACAGATAGTCCGAGAAGCCCCTGAAATAGAAGCCTATAAACTAGGACTTCTTGAACAGGCCAAAAAGCTCGCCGAAAAAGGGATTACTTTGCCAAAGTATCAAGTTGCCGGTTTTGGTGACTTGCAAGACAAGGCTTTTGAAACCGCGGATGCCGGTATTGGGGGGTATCAGCCGTTCCTAGACGCTGGTGGAGCGGCCATGACCGGGGGGCTTGGACGCATCACAGGTGCAGAGCCAATGCTTCAGGGTGCCGCCAGACGGGTAACTGGGGACGAAGTATCTCAGTATATGAACCCGTTCCAAGAGGCTATTCAGGCTGAGATTAACCGCGGTTTCGACAAAAGTCGGGCGGAAGCTGGTTTGCAAGCCGTGCAACAGGGGGGAGGGGCCGCGGCCTTCGGATCTCGCGGCGATCTGCTCCGTGGCGAGATTGAGCGCGGCAGATCAGATGCCTTGGCCCGCGCTGCTGCTGAAAATTACATGAACGCTGCTGGCATGGCAGAGCGTCAACTAGAGCGTGAGCGAGGCATAGCGGACCAGATGGGTATCATGGGTCTTCGTCAGGCGCAGTTGGGTCAAAACATTGCGGGCCTTGGGCAACTAGGGACTGCTCTGGGTCGGGAAGAGGCTGGGTTCTTGTTTGATCTTGGGGAGCGTGAACGCGCACAACGTCAATCAGGTATTGATGCCGTGCGTCAAACTCAGCTACAACAGCTATATGAGCCGTATCAACGGTATGGCTTTCTGTCAGATATTTTCAAGGGCGCTCCGTCTTCACAACAGACGCTATTGCAGGCAGCATCACCGTCTGTTTCGCCCTTCCAACAGTTTGCCGGTCTAGGCATTGCTGGCCTGTCCGCAGCGGCAGGCGCACAAAAAGCGGGGTTATTCGGATGATGAATAGAGGCGTATTATCAAGACAGATGTTTGCCCAAGGCGGAGCCGCTGTACCTAAAGAGTACAAGGGTTTTTCAAAACTGCCTGAAGATGTTCAGATGAAGATGGACCCGTCTTTAGCAAAAAAGTATGACGAAGGCGGCGAGGTGGCAACACGTCAACCGGGACCTGAAGATTACGACGATGAAGGGGAACTTTATTACGATCCTGCTAGAGAGGCTTTGAAAAAAGAAATTAGAGATTGGATAGCGGGAGGTAGAGAAGGGCCTGTTCCAAAATACGATCCAAACAAACAGTATTTCGGTGAAGGCGAAGTTACCCGTACCGACTCAGAGGCTGTAGGCATGGCAATGGGCGGCGATCCGGCTATGGCACAGGGCTTGGGTTCTATGGTTCAAGCACCGCCTATGCCTGCACAAGAGTCCGTTGACCCAGCTATTATGCAAGACATGCTGATGAGAGCAGGCGAAGGCATTCAAGATCTGGAAAACGTAGACAACTACGAACAGATGATGAACATGATCCGTGGAGACGAAGCCAGCATCCCTGAAAGACGCACAGAGCTTGCAGGTCTTGTTGGAGAGCAGGATGCCGCGCAAACCCCAGAGTCTGTTTTGGCACTGGTTCAGCCTGTCGTTCAGATAGCTTCTGTTGATGAAGGCATTGGCGGCTTGGCTCAAGAGACCATGACTGAGTCTGTAGAAGGTCCAATGGCTGAAGGTATCATGTCCACTATGGCTCCTCCAGAGCCTGCCCCTATGCCGCCCACGGCACCTCCTATGATGGGAGGGCCTCCACCCGCAAATTTTAAGGATGGCGGGCTGGTCCGCCGGGGAGACAACCAGCCGGTCAAGATGATGCAAGCTGGTGGGGATCCTTTTAAGACAGCCCCCGGTCGTTTAGGAGAGCTTGCAAGAGAACGTATGTCCGTTAGACAAGGTCTTTTAGGAGATCCAGAAGGTCGTCTTCAAGAACAAAAAGATTTAACTCAAGCTCAAATGCTGTTTGATGTTGCCAACACGGCGCTTGCTTTTGCTGCCCCTATGGAGGGTGAACGACCCGGTATGAGCGCAGCAGAGCGCTTGGCTATGGCAGCACGGACCACGCAACTGCCACAAACTATCGGCGCACGGGCCGCGCAACTGGGTGAGTTTAAGTCTGGGTTAGGTAAAGAGAAGCAAGCACTACAACTCGCGGCTCTTGGATCGGCGGAAACCGCACTTGCAGCAGAAGCTAAAGCCACAGCAGACGCAAAACTGGCAAAGCAAAAGTCCGACGCATTAGCTGCTGAAAACGCTTTGGACAGGTCTGCAAAAATTTCTCAAATTCTTCTTGAGGGTTCTCAAGCCTCTGAATTAGCTGAAAATAAAGCTAATTGGAGAGCCTCCCTTCAAGATGATCAACAAGCAGCAGAGGCAGATGCAGCAGCTTTGTTAGCATCAAACAACAAAGCTCTTCAAAGAGAGGGCAAGCTTCTCCAGCAGAAAATAGATGTCTCTAAAATGCTTCTCAAGAATGAGATGACTTTGGATCAGTTGGGGGTTGAAAACGCTTACAAGTTGAATCAAGACAAAATTGGTCACGATTATGCTATGATTCTTCAAGATTCAAAAAATGCAGTGACTCGTGAAATGAAGGGTATTGATCAGCAGATGAAGGCTGTCGATCAAACTATTGCAATGGATAGTAACTCAATCAAAGAAGCTGCTTTGCAACAAAAAGCTGCTTTTGAAGCTAACCGCGTTGCCTTGGAAGAACGAAAGCTTGAGCTTGAAGCTCAAGGTCTTCAAAACACGGCGCAATATAGAGCTAATCAAACGGCGATTGCATACGCTGATCAAGACATTAAACGCGCTGAGATGCTTCAAACCGCAGACGCTACTGCTCAAAAACAGCTATTAGATCAACAAAAGCTTGAACTAGCTCAACGTAAACAAGCCTTAGAAGAAGCTTCAAAAGGACTTGAGACTTTTGGTGCTCAAGGTAAAAACAAGGCTCAGTCTATTCTTGCAAACACAGCATTACTAGAGGGTTACGCTAATAACACCTTAACAGACACTCAGACTTTGCAAGTCAACAACGCCATTGACATGCTTTCTACGAGAGAAACCATTGTTCAAGACGGTAAGACGGTTAAAACAGGTGGAAACATACCAGAGGCTGCAAGACAAGCCGTTATTAAGCGGTCTCAATTAAGTGTTCCTGAAGATCAACAGAAACCTCTCATGCCTAGAGATTTAAAAAGAATTACAGCAAAGCCTGCACAATTCGGTGAAGCTGTTTCTAAAATAATGAAGGATGTTCCGGATGCTAGTATCGCGTTTGGGTCTGATGCTGTCGCAAGAAATGTTACAAACACCGTGGTTGAAGCAATTAGTTTTGGAATAGCTTCTGCTCCGTTTGAAAGCACTCAAAAAGCAATTAGTGCAGTCGAACAGTTGAACCTTGATACGGTAACACACTTCCAAGATATTAAAGAACTTAGGGATAGTGTTGCTTTGCTTAACATGCTTAAAAATCAAACTGCGGATCCTAATGCGTTCCTTACTGGCGATACCAAAGCCAAGAACAAAACTAAGACAGTTATGGATACAATAGACGAATTAATATCTGTTCTCGATTTAAAAATTAATAACATGACGGACGTTGACGATCTTAATGAAGCTAGATTAGGTAAACAAAAAGCACTTCAGCTACGAGCCGGTTTTGAGGCTATAAATAGAGCCTACGCAAGGGCGGGTTCAGGTGGACGAACCACGACGACTGAAATAGAAGCACAACAAGATCAGATTTTGTTTGGAAATTAAGATGGCTGAACCACTTTTTAGCAACCCTGTTACATTATCCAAAGATCAAGTAGATCTGTTTTATGAAAATTTCAGTGATGCTGAAATACGCGATGCTGATGACAATGTCATAGCGGAAGGCCCAGATTCTGCACTAGCTAGTTCTTTAGTACGCCAGTTTTCACGAGAAAACCCCGACTTGTTTCCGGGGGGATATGAGGGTCTTATTAAATCTCAAACATCTGACGATTTTAAGTCTCATCCTTTATGGAACACGGTTCACGGGCCTTATGAAGAGCTCAAAGATAAGCCCATATCTGATGTAGATATCATCAACTTATTTGCTCGTAATGAAGAGGGCAATCGTTTTGAAGAAGGCACCTTCTTCGGGGGCATGAAGCGCGAAATACTTCCATCTGTATTTTCGATGTCTGGAGCCGTGGCAGCAGGCAAAACAGCTTCACGTCTTACTGCCCCCATACCACCAAACACCCCTGTGACAGCCGCGATTAAATTTGGAGTTCCTCTTACCGCCGCAGTCATAGGTGGTCTTACCGGTTATAAAACGGGTGAAGAAGGAACAGACCTTCTTTTAGGAGAAGAACAGCCCGTAAGCCCCGGAACTCGTATTCAGTACGAGATGGGAAAGACCGCGGCCAGCGGATTAGGCTGGTTGCCTTTACCTTACTTGATTAGTTCAAAAGTAAACCTTGGAGGGGCTGATTATCTAACAAATTTAGCCAAACTTAGGGCTGAACGGCTAGGTGCAAAAGTTGACGACGTAACACTTGTAAAACCTAAAACAAGTTACGGGGTTAGATTTGAAGGTGGCGTAGCAGTTCCTGTTTTAAAAGGAACAAAATACGTTCAGGATCAAGGCCCTCGTGCTGCTCGCATGGTTCAATTTGCAGAAACCATGCTATCGACGACGGGCAAAGCTGCAAAGGTCGCTCCAATACCTTTAGCCGCAGGTGAATTAGCTGCCACTGGTGGTTCTACTTTAGGCACCGCAGTTGCTGAGTCACAGTTCCCTAATCAGGCTTTGCCAAGATTGGGTTTTGAACTTTTGTTCTCTACCCCAGCGGGTTTAGTTGGCGCGGGCACAGAAAAGTTAGTTGCTGCGGGCAGCGCCGCAAAAGAAGGGTTTAAAAATTACGGTGGGTTTAAAGGCATACTCAAAGCCTTTTCTGTATCCAGACAAAATGCTGGGGCTCAACGGATTATAGAAATATTAGAGGGTCAGGGTTACACGGCTGACGACATTAATGAGATAATTAAAAAGTTATCTGCCGACGACATTGATAAAAAACTTGTTGATAAAGACGGAAAACAAATATCCTTAACTGCGGGAACTAAATCAGGCGATCCTGTTATGATGGCTATAGAAGCCTCTATCGCTCAAAGCAGCCCGACTTTAGGAAGAGCTAGAGACACCGCGTCAGAGGAAACTTCTAATTTGGTTAGAAACCAGATTAACTCTCTGATAATGGTGGCAAAAGGTGTCAAGCTTGACGCAGACGGTAATCCTATAAGTGACCCGCTCAATCAAGCGGCCTTGCAAGAGCTAGCTCGTATAACAAAGACTGTTTTTGAATCAGGTATGGTTCAAAGACTTGGTAGAGCTACAGATAACGTGCTTGCGGCTGCTCAACGTGTTAAGGGCAGGGATGTAGACAACGCGGCTTTAGGTAGACAACTTTTTGAAGTTGTTGATGCACAAATGCGATTAGCTCGTAAGCAAGAGAAAGCGCTTTGGCAAAATGTCCCTAATCTTGAAATAACAACTTTTAGAAACGCTGATGGTGATGAGGTAGATGTCCCCAACTTTATTTCAGCTTGGGACAATTCTGTACCTACTACAGAGGTTTTCCGGGATGAAATAAACAAGAAGCTGGGCCCTCTTGCAAAATTTGTAAGTCAAAAAAGAGACGATTTAAATTTAGCTGGAGATCCCATGCCAGAATTAGACATGGGTTTCCAAGCCCGATTGTCTGATTTAAATGAAAGAACTCAAGGTCTGTCTGAAGCGGATAGATTGAGGGAGATAAAGGCAGAGCAGGATGGTTTGATAAGAACTGAGGCTGGTAGTCCACAAGGGGACTACTTCCAATATTTACAACGCATGATGGATGAAGGACCTGCTGGAGAGATCACTCCTCTTACTTTGTCGGAAGTCCAAGAGGCTAGACAAGAAGCTTTATCTCTTGGTCGCAAGTTTAAATTTGAGGGTGACGATAATACGGCTAGAATAGCTTACGCCTTTGCTGAAGGTCTGTTAGATGATTTAAATGGGCTAGAGGCTGTTGCGGATGCCTCTTATCAAACAGCTAGATCTTATTCCAGAGCTTTAAACGACACCTTTACCAGAACTTTTGCTGGCGATATCTTAGGAACAGCTAAGACAGGTGAGCCTCGCATAGCGCCAGAGTTACTCGCAAAAAGGGTTTTGTCTGGTGGAGTTGACCCGACCTTACTAAGAGTAAATCAATTAAAAAATATAGCGACCTTTATGCGAACAGAAGGCGTCCCCGGTGCAACCCCCGAAGATACTTTGAATACTGTTTCCGGGAGTATAGAAGAGATGCTCCGTAATGTTCGGGCAGAAGCATATAAAGAAGTAAGAGATCCGACTACAGGAAAAATAACTCAACGTATAGATGAAGCTGGATTGCGAGGATTTTTGGAGAAAAACAAAGAGTTGCTTGGAGACGACGGTTTTTCTGTTCTTCGCAGAGATTTGGAAGACTCAGAAAAAGCAGAAATTCTTCTTTCGCAAACAATGTTAAAAAACAAGAAAAGAACTGCACGTCTAAATGGGATGAAGGTGCTCCAAGATATACTTCCACAAACGACGGAAAGCCCAATACATGCTGTTGGAGACGCTATAAACGGAAAAGCGCCAGTAAGAGATTTGAACCGTTTGTTCAAAATGGTGGATAATAAAAATTTTTCTGAAAGCCAAAGAGAAGCCGCCAAACTAGGTTTAAAAGCTTCCATACTTGAATACGCACACGTTAAATCAGGAATAAGCAGTGGAGGGGGGGACGCCCGCACCATGTATAACATGCTTTTCACCGGAATGAAGGGATCTCCCTCTGGAATGACTCCAGTCGAATACATGAAAAGCAAAGATCTGATCAGTGATAGTGAAGCTCAGACAATGGAAAATTTTTTAAAAGAGTTAGCTAGAGTTGAAACCGCCAGCGTAAACGGTAACTTAGTGAATATTGCTAAAGATTTGGGACCGGTGGTTGATTTTTACGTATCTATTGCTGGTTCCGCAGCGGGCACCAGAGCTTACAATGCTTTGGTCGGCGGGTCAGGACCCGGTGCCATAACAGCGGCAGGACGCGGTCAGGAATTTTTACGTCAAGTTTTCTCAAAAGTGCCTGAGTCCCTAAAAATGGATGTCATGGGTGAGCTTATGACCAATCCTAAACTTTTAGCCGATCTTTTAACAAAAACTCCGACACAAAGACAAAAGAGTGCTTTGTTATCTAGTATAAAAGAACAATTTCAAGAGCTTGGCTTCATACGTCCCGTTCGTAGAGAACTTGGTTCTATTGTCCGTGAAACGGATGATGAGATTGATCAACAAATTTATGAGCAGCAGTTTGAGGAAGACGATGAACCAACCGTAGGTCCGGTAAGCTCCGTCGCCCCAACAGCCATGCCTACACCACCCCCAATTCCGGCGCAACCGGTGGCACAACCCACAACCACCCTTGCGTCGGTGTCACCTCAGACGCCTGCACCTAGCGGTAACGTGGACCGCACTCGTTATGCGGCGATGTTCCCTAACGACGTAGCTTCTGGTCTTATCCGTCAACAGGGCATAGGGAGCTTGATGGGCTGATGAATTTTTCTGGAAACCGAATAAAAGATTTTGTTCAAACCGCGCAGCCCGCTCCCTCTAATAATATGAGGTCTGGGCAAGGCCGAGGCGAGGACTCTCCAAGCGCGGCTAGGGATGCCCAGAAACCTCCTGAAGGAGCCTTGACTCGCGACCAATACATGCAAGCCACGGGCCGCACCGTAACAGATCCCTTCGGAAAAACTAAGGGCGGTATAGGGCAGTTTTTTGAGTCAGCCAACCAACGCTTTGGTGGTTCAGGGTTAGATTACAGCGACACCATACCGCTTAGTCAAAGACAAGCTATAATTGATCGTGCATATGACAAGTACCTAAATCCCGCTGATGCACAAGGCAACCTACGTCAATTTAGACCGAATGAGTTAGCGTTGCTAACAGATCCGGCTACTGGCGCAAGATTTCCTGCAATAGCGCAGGCTGTGCCCAGAGATCTTGGTCCCTTTTCCGTGATTCCCGGATCTGGTTTAGCGCAAACTCTAATGGGTCCAAAAACAGAACTAGTTCCTATGGAGGGCTCTTTCACAGAAGACGTAATGAAGGAAGCCACCAACATTCAACCTACTAGGGAAGATTTCCTAAAAGGCTTAATTAGTTACAACGCTGATCAAGGTGATCCATTTTCGTTAAAAAAACTTTTTGAAAACATACCAGAAGGTGGCGTAGGTAATCTACCTTTTGTGCGACCAGAAGGTGGCGTAGGTAGTCTACCTTTTGTGCGAAAAGCAATAGAAGGCTTTCAAATAGGTCGCGGAAACCTAAGACCTTATATAGATCCAGTAAATAAGGGTGTTAAGTTAGAATATACCATTCCGTTTTCAATCTAAACCAACCAAGCTCTAGCCTCTTCGCCAAGCACCTTGCCAGCTAGGTCTATTTTGCCCCGTAGAGCCTTCAAGATCTTCTCGTCAATAGTCTTAGGCGATACAAGATCAATGTAAGTAACTTTCTGATCCTGACTGATACGGTGCGCCCGGTCCTCAGATTGCAGACGTATCTCCAGATCATAGCTGTTGCTAAAATATATCACGGTGTTAGCGGCAGTCAGGGTAATGCCATAGCCCCCCGTCCGCGGCTGGCCGACAAAGAAACGCAACGGGCTGTCCTTGTCTTGGAACTTGTCCACGATGTCTTGCCGCTCATCTTGTGCGGTTTCACCGTAATAGGTTGCGACCGCTTCGGGCCCAAAGCGGTCGCGCAGGGCAGAGGCTATCTGTTGGATGTCGTGTGTGTACGTCGCCCAAATGATCGCCTTTCCCTGTAACTCTTCCGTCACGTCGATTAGCTCTTTGTATCTGTTGCTCGCCAAAGTGACTAACTCACCGTCGTCAGATTGTATGTGCCCACAGCATATCTGTTGCAGGCGCATAATCTGTGTCAGGACACTGGCTGTTGTGGCTAACTCCCCGTTGTCCAGCTTTGCCAAGGCCAGCTTCTTCATTTGCACGTAGGCTTTATCTTGCTCCGCGGTCAACGGCACATCACGCCGTATGTACATCTTGGCAGGCAGATCAAGGCACTCTTCTTTCAATATGCGGTTGCTAAACCGGTTGAGCTTCTCGTTCAACTCATCCAGACGCCTGTAGGCCACGATCTCTTGAAACGCCCGCGGCCCCATAGTCCGCTTCTGCACAACGGCATAGCGGTTCTGAAACGAGTAGTAACTGTTAAAACCCAAAGCCTTCTCGTTCAGGAACAGGCACTGACTATACAAATCCATAGGACTCTTGGTAACAGGGGAACCCGTCAGGATGCGCCTATACTTAGACAGGTTCAGAAGTTTTAGAATATTCTGTGTACGGTTAGCCTTGCGGTTTTTGATGGTGGTGCTCTCATCCACGATCACCATGTTGGACTTGTTAGTCTCCAGATACTTGAACGCGGCTCTCGTGCCACGGGGAGTAGAGAACGCCTCTACGTTCATTACGAATATCTTCAAGCCGTCAAAGCTCTCAAACACAAGGTCCTTCATTTCTTCTTGGAACTTTTTTGTATCCGTAGGGGTCCACCGTACAACCTTACGGTCAATGTGATCTGGTAGGTGACTGGGTATCTCCCCCTTTACCCAGTTGTCATACACGCCTTTTGGTGCAATGATTAATGCCGCTCTGATTTTACCGGCTTCGTACAACATGCCCATTGTATCAATAGCCACCTTGGATTTGCCGGTCCCCATCTCCATGAACAGCGCGTAATACTCCGCGGACCACGAGTCATCTAAAGCTTTCTGCTGGTGCTCAAACGGTTTTGTCTTGAACCTGTATTTTCCCATAATTTTCTCCTTGACTATGCGAACTTATGCGTATATATACAATTTGTCAAGGCCCAACCGGTGCCTTTAACAACGATGGAGAAACGCGATGAGCGATATCTTTGATCAAATGGAGCAGGATTTTGAACAAAGCCTGTCCTCCGGCGTAGAAAAGCTAGATCAAGCTGGTCTACAAACAGTGGCTGAGTTAGCCCGCAAAATCCGAGATGAAGAAGAATATATATCGTCACTTGAGGCGGACCTCAAGAAGGCGAAGAAAGGTCTTTTGAAACTTACGGATGAAGATTTACCGACGATGCTTGCAGAGATTGGTCTGTCTTCGATGAAACTAGACGATGGTTCAGAGGTTACCGTCAAACAGACCTACGGGGCATCTATCCTCGTGGATAACAGACCTGCCGCTTACGAGTGGCTTCGGGAGAAAGGTTACGATGACATCATTAAAAATACCGTTGCGTGTCAATTTGGCAGGGGCGAAGACGAAAAAGCGGCGTCCTTCAAAGCCATTGCCGAAAAAGAAGGTCACTATGCGGAGCAAAAAACGGAGATCCATCCGCAGACGCTTCGTGCCTTTGTCAAGGAACGTGTTGAAAATGGTGACGACTTCCCAATGGAGTTATTCGGAGCCTATGTCGGACAACGAGCAGTTATCAAAAGGAGTAAATAAGATGGCTGATAAGAAAAAAGAAGTTGCAGAAACTAAATCTGCGGAAGTAATCCCTTTTGATCCAACTATGTTTGAAGCCGATGCCGGTATGGGCATGGAGAATATGGGGCAGGAAGATCTTGCTCTGCCATTTCTCAAGATCCTGTCAGGTTTAGACTCGCTTCTGGATACGCATGAGACCGCTCGCAAAGGTGACATAGTTAATACCGTCACTGGACACGTTTACACGGGCAAGGACGGCATCAAGGTCATCCCGTGCGCGTATCAACGTCGGTTCATTCAATGGGCCCCCAGAGGCGTTGGAACCGGGGCTCCGCAGGCCATTTATGCTCCGGGCGATACCATGCCAAAGACGGAACGATCTTCGGAAGACAACAAAGAGTATGTTGTCGGAGGAGAAGGTGAGTACATTGAAGAAACTCACCAACATTTTGTAATTGTGATGAACGAAGACGGTTCCTCCGAAACGGCCCTGATTGCGATGAAGTCTACGCAGTTGAAGAAGAGCCGTAAGTGGAACAGCATGATATCCTCACGGGTCATGCAAGGGAAAAACGGACCGTTTACCCCGCCACGTTTTAGTCACATTTACAATTTGAAGACCGTGTCAGAAGAAAACAGTAAGGGGAGTTGGCACGGATGGGAAATGAGCCTTGAAGGACCGGTACAAGACGCTGGTGTTTACGGACAGGCTAAGACATTTGCCCAAAGCGTGACAACAGGAGATGTTGTCGTGAAGCATCAGGACGATAACGCCACAAACGAAGAAGATGGCGATACACCGTTCTAAGCAGTTGAGGCGGCGAGTAATCCAAAGAGGCTCGCCGCCTCTTCCTTTGGGGGGCAAACATGTCTGTAGAAAAGTTTCAGGAGATATTCCGCGGCCTTGAAGCGGCGTATGGCACTTACAAGATTGAGAAAACTCAGTCTAACGGAAAGAACTCCGGTAAGGCGGCTATTTTACGCGAACCACGGACCACGGAACTATGGCAAGGCCACCTGTCGGGTAAGGGTCAGGCCATTGGTATTATTCCAATTAATGAAGAGAACAAATGCGTCTGGGGCTGTATTGACGTAGATCAGTATCCGTTAGACCACAAGCTGTTGATACAGAAGATCAGGAAGCTCAAGCTTCCGTTAGTTGTGACTCGTTCCAAATCGGGCGGGGCGCACTGCTTCTTGTTTACCACAGAGTGGATAGACGCCAAGGATATGCAAGCCACACTGCAACAGGTGTCGGCGGCACTTGGCTACGGTGGCAGTGAGATATTTCCAAAGCAGGTCAAGTTGCATCTGGATCGTGGCGATGTAGGTAATTTTCTAAACCTGCCCTACTACGACGCTGAAGACGGGTTGCGCTACGGCTTTGATGACAAAGGCGTCAGCATCACGCTGGATGATTTTATTGCTCAGTACGACAAGTATAAGCAGACACCTGAAGAGGTGATGAAGCTACAGCTATCGGACAGCGATAAGAATGCCATCGTCATGCGTGATGGACCGCCTTGTCTACAGCATCTGTGTAAAGAACTTATAAGCGAGGGCGGGCGCAACAACGGCCTGTTCAACATAGGTGTGTATCTTCGCAAAGCGTTTCCGGATAGCTGGGACACAGAGTTATTGCGGTATAACAACGAGTTTCTGTCGCCACCTTTGCCGTTAAACGAGATCAACATAATAGCCAAACAGCTTGAGAAGAAGGATTACGCTTACCGTTGTAGCGATGCGCCTATTGTTACACATTGTAACAAAGAACTCTGCATGACCCGTAAGCACGGCATAGGTGCCGCGGTTCAAGGGGCTATCGTAGCAAACCTCAGAAAGTACAACTCCAACCCGCCTGTGTGGTTCATGGATGTAAACGGTGAGCCGTTGGAGCTAGACACAGAGGCCCTGTTGTCTCAGCCCGCGTTTCAAAAGGCTTGCATGGAGCAACTCAGCTTCATGCCTCGTACTGTCAGCAAGGTAGTCTGGGAGGGGCGCATCTCTGCGATGATGACAGAGATGCGGGACAACGAGTCTGCCATCATGGAGGTGTCAGAGGACGCAAGTGTCAGCGGACAGTTCTACGATTACTTGGAAGAGTTTTGTCGTCACCTACAGCAAGCAAAAGACCGTGAAGAAATTCTGCTCCGCAAGCCGTGGACAGACGAAGAGTCTGGTGTGACCTATTTCCGTTTGAGGGATTTTGAGAGCTTCTTGAAGAAGAACAAGTTTTTTGAATACAAATCACACCGCATAGCGCAACGGCTTCGGGACATAAACGGGGAAAGTACGGTTTTAAAAATTAAAGGTAGAACGGTTCGCGTTTGGTCCGTGCCCGCTTTCGACAATGCAGATGTAGACATTACGTTAAAAGATTTTGAAACAACGGAGGTGCCTTTCTAATGTTATTAGCTGATGGATTTGAAAAAGCGTTTGTTGGTGTAGCACACAGAGCCTGTCAAGAAGATGTCGCGGCCTACGACTATGATAAATGTATAGCCATTCTTTGTGAGCGAGACGGCATGGATTACGATGATGCCGTGGAGTTCTTCTCGTTTAATACTCTGGGGTCATGGGTAGGAGACAAAACACCTATCTTCATAAAAGCCATGTCCAGCATAGAAGAACTGTACGAAGAAGATGTTTAGGTACTTCGGACCACCCGGAACTGGCAAGACCACCACGTTGATAAATCAGGTGGAGAAGGCTCTTGGTGCAGGCGTACTGCCAAATCAGATAGGGTTCTTCTCGTTCACCCGTAAAGCCGCAGAAGAAGCGCGGGACAGGGCGGCGGCAAAGTTTAATCTAGATCCCAAGGAGCTACCCTTCTTTCGCACCCTGCATAGTATGTCTCTTGCCATGAGCGACATACGCACAGACCAAGTCATGCAGAAGGAGCATTACAAAGAACTTAGCCAGATCATGGGCTTTGAGCTATCGACAGACAAGCGCATAGATTACAACGCCGACATCCCCAGTATAGTAAAAGCGAATGACCCTATACTAGGCGTTATCAATTTGGCGCGGCTTCGCAAGGTAGACTTGCGTGATCAGTATAACGAGACAGACATCGAAGAGTCTTGGAACACTGTAAGCTATGTCGCCAAGTCTCTGCTTGAATATAAAAAGCAGAACGAGGTGTACGACTTTACCGATATGCTGGAGCAGTTTGCACAAGGTGCAGAGCACTACTGCCCTCGCTTTGCCCTGACGTTTCTGGATGAAGCGCAGGATCTTTCCGCTTTGCAGTGGGACATAGCTCACGCACTGGATGCCAAGTCAGACCGTATGTATTGCGCGGGTGACGACGATCAGGCTATTTACCGATGGGCAGGTGCGGACGTTGACCAGTTTATCAATCTTGAGGGCGCATCCGAAACCCTGTCACAGTCCTACCGCATACCCAAAGCGGTTCACTTCCTAGCTCGCAAGGTAGCCAGCCGAATACACCGTCGTTACCCTAAAACTTACAAAGCCAGAGACTTTATGGGCACTGTTCGTAACATATATGCCGTGAATGAGTTGGATATGAGCGAAGGCACTTGGCTGATACTGGCGCAAGCCGGTTATATGCTGGCCCCCGTAGCAACAGAGCTCAAGACAGACGGATACCTGTTTGACTACCGCGGAACACGGTCCATATCCGAAAAGGTAAGCGAGGCCGTCAACGGTTGGGAGCAACTACGAAAAGGCCGTGAGGTAACCGGCGCAGTGGCTCGCACTATCTACAGCTATATGTCCACCAAAGACAGACTGAAGCGCGGCTTTAAAAAGCTGCCCGCACTTGGTGATGAGGACATGGTGACGCTTGACCAGCTAATCGCGGACCACGGGCTCATGGAGTTGGTACACATAGTGGGTACAGCTTGGCTAGAGTCTGATATCCGTGACTGCATCTGGCATGAGGCGATGGACAACATACCGTCAGCAGAACGGGCGTACATAACAGCATTACTGCGCCGCGGAGAAAAGTTCAATGCAGAGCCCCGCATTAAGGTGTCCACGATCCACGGGTCAAAGGGCGGCGAGGCGGACAACGTCGTGCTGTTCACGGACCTGTCAACGGCATCAGAAGAAGCGTTTAGAAAAGACCCTGACGACACGCACCGCGTATTTTATGTGGGGGTTACCCGTGCCAAGGAGAACCTGTACCTTGTGGAGCCGCAGGACCTAGCAAAAAGTTATGATCTGATATGAGGAGGGACGTTTTAAAATGAAACAGCGCGAGTTATTTGAACGGATAGAGTTTATTCAATCTGAGATTGAAAGAACTTATGTGAACGCCGATGACGATTGGAAGAAAGAGTATTATCACAATGCCGCAGAATATCTGTCTAAAAACAAATTTTTTGAAGGCGGTAAGCTCTGCGCGTTTTGTCGTGAACGCGGGATGCCGGATC
>Ga0098043_1000296_pt1 | contig 17151 bp, 17 predicted proteins | sample 9B_taG_FD_92581 | JGI IMG/M metagenome (GOLD analysis project Ga0098043, IMG submission 92581) | Marine viral communities from the Subarctic Pacific Ocean - 9B_ETSP_OMZ_AT15188_CsCl metaG | ecosystem: Environmental > Aquatic > Marine > Oceanic | place: Subarctic Pacific Ocean | collected 2015-01-10 | reverse complement strand
GATAAGTGATTTACCAGTTCCCTCTAGTCCGTTTATTTCAGTAATCCTACCAGCAGCTAAACCACCATTAGGTCTGTTTGATATTGCTAAATCTAATAAGGTAGAACCCGTTCCAACCCAATCTGTAATATCGGTTGGTGTTTCTTGAGCACCATCTAAGAAGTAAGCAACTTGATGTGATTTAAATTGTTTGTTTAGTTCACCGGCAAGGATACCGGCTAATTCATCTCTATTTGACATTTATTTCTCCAAAAAAATGAGGTGTGCCGGAAAAAGGAGGAAACCAGCACACCTCGACCACGCGGTTAATTACGAATTAAATAACTTATCGAAATCATCTTCTACATTAGAAGATTTTTCTGTAGCAACCATTTCTGGTTCACTTGTGGTTTCTGTTGAAGAATCTTGTGGATTCAAGAAACCTGATAAATGTTCTTTTAACTCATCATAAGTTGGTTCATTATATAACTCTGTCAAATTTGGTTGTGTCTCCAAAAGTTTCTGAAGTGTAGTAGAATCATCAGAAAGATTTGTTTGGTTTGGTTTGACACGAATAGTTGTCTTACCATACTGATTACCAGCTTCAGCAGGTGTTTGTCTTTCAACAACAATATCACGACCTGTTGTAGAATCGGATATATCACCGTAATCTGGATCAGCAATTATACCAAGAAGTTCTTGATATACAGTTTTACCAAAACCCCAAAACTTAACACCTTCACTCTCTTCACCACGAACAATGACAGGAACAAAAGTTCTCATCTTTGGTTCGATTCTCTTACCTTGAATCCATTCATCTTTATTGCCAGAACCTTTAAGTTTGTCAGCAAATTGTTGAACTGGATCAGGTCGTCCAAATGATAAAGGTGATAACACCGTTTTATTTGGTACTAGTGAGTAGTGAAAGAAAAGCTCACTAAAAGGATTGCTCTTATTATGTAAATAAGGTACTATCCTAATTTGTGATTTTCCAGGTTGAGGTTTCCAAAAACTATTTGTAGTAGTGCTTTGTAACTGATTGAGACGGCTTTTTATAGCATCTAAGTCCATTATGTTTCTCCGTTATGTTTATTTATTATTATTAGTATTACGAGTATAAATATTCATTTAAAATATTTACTTGTAACCTATTCGTATAATATACGAATTTTTTTATTAAAAAACAAGCTTTATTTTCGATTTTTTAATCTCTTTATTTCTAGCTTTAGTTTTTTTAAATCTTTATTCATTCTCTCATATCTCACATCATATTCTTGTGATTGTTCCTCTAATTTACTAAATCTTTCTTCAATTGTCAAGGGTTTTGTTCTGTAAGCCATAAATTGTTTATAGACCATGTCAATCATCTTTTCCTTATCTACGACATTTGATGGAAGATTAGCTTTATTTGTTTCATACCACAATATAACATCTTTCTTCCAATTATCCAAGTCTTTTATTGAACTATTTTTTATGTCAATGTGAGGTAAAGATGTTAGTGGTTTCTTGTAGTCTATCGGTTCTGCTTTAAGAAACTTTTTAATGTCCTTTATATCCTTATAACCTAAAAGGGTTGTTCCTATGTTTGAGTTATACATTAGTGGAACAACATTCTGTAGCTTATTCATACGAATAATATTATCGTAGATTGTTTTTGATTTTTGGTCGTCAATAGAAAGTATTTCTATCTTTTGTTCGTCATTTAATGTTTTATTTATTTCATCAATGGACGGTTTCATCTTTTGACACCAGATACAACCACTTCTGGTGAAAAAATATATTGGTGATGCCATTTATAACTCTATTATTTTAAGTATTCTTGTAGGTATTTTCTGTAATCCTTCCTTATTGGAAATCAATATCATATTTTTATAGGTATCCCATTCTACCTGATAGTTTGTGTCTAACACACCATTGTTTATGGTCTTTATCAGCTCGTTTAGGGCGTTTATTGTATATAGTGTATTTGTAATTTTCTTTCTGTGTAAGGAGATGGTATTACTTACTGCATTAAAATCTATTTTTTCTTCTCTATCTACATTATAAGTACAAATTAACTCTTTTGTTTTTTCTTCGTTTTGTAATACATAAATTTTATCAAATACAATCTTAAAGTTTTTCGTTATATCACGAATTGATTGCTCAAGATTGTGTTGAGTTGTAAATGTACATAATAGTTGTGTTCTCATTATTCTTCTTCCATCCTTTTAGCGTCACGCTCGTCTTTTTCTTTTTTTAATTCTTTTGAAAGTTTATTTAATTGTTCAGGTGTCCATTTATCTGTATCAAACGAACCCACTTTAAGTGCTAATGCCATAAAAGATGTTTGCCCTAACTCCATAACAGGTGCTGAGCCAATACCTCTTGAGCGACCTGACATATAAAACAAGGGGTATTTCATTTCGTTTTCATGTTTAAATAATATTTCACCGGAGTCATAGTTTATTTCTATCTTATCAGCCATAAATTCTTCTAAATCTTTTGGCTCTTTCTTTTTATTTCGTACCTCATCTATTCTTTCAAGCAAGACCTCACCAAACTCCGTTCCAAATAAATCTGTTAAATTTTTCTCATCTAACACAGCACCATCGGGTGGAATACCATACATTGTTACAAAATCATCAACTCCACCTAATTTTAATGTTTCATTAAGCCCTAAAGTATCTAAAACATGCATTGACTTTAAAACATGCTTATTCATACCCTTTTTAGCAGAGTCTGATTTATTTAAAACTGAAAAAGCCTTTTGTGTTAAAAAATCATCAGATTCTCTAATATATTTTTCACCTTCTTTATCCTTTAATTTTAAAAGACGATGTAGAGACTTCATTTCATCGCCAGATAAAGTTCCACTATTAGCTTTCTCTAGCAGATTTTGAGAATTTTTTAGAATATCCATATATGCTGTTGGTTTACCACCACCTAAACCTACTTTTTTTATTTCATCTGGTTTTAAACTATTGGTTAATTTTAAAATTTCTTCGGCTGAATATTTGCTAGAAACTTCTTTAAATCGGTTTGATCTATCTACATTGTAATTATCAATTGACATAGCCTCTACTAGTTCAGCATGTTCTTCATCAGGCATTTGTTCTTTTAATTTATCTAATAGTAAACCAGATTGTTTAGCCCAACCACCATTATTTAAAAATACACTTCCATCTTGTTTTAGTGATATCCCTACATTCCTACCATCTTTAGTTCTAACAAACATATCAGCTGATGTCTCTAGTTTTGTATCCACACCAATAGCTTCCCTACCTTCAGGTGTATCCCAAGAAACATCACCAATGTTTTCTACACCTATTTTTTCTTGAATAGAATTTAAAGTTGATGTAGTAGCATTTACCCATTTTTTGTCTAAGAAAGTATCTTTATCATTAGCAATATCCATTAACTCATTTTGAATTTCATCTATTGATTTTCTATCTTGTAACATACGGATACCTGTATGAACAGCTGCTTCACCAGCTCTTGATGTATCAGTTCCCAAACCAACTCCCGCACGACCACCAGATTCTTTATCTTTTTTTGCTTGAGTCTTAGTATACCTCAAAGTATTTTCTACAGTTTCATGATCTTTTGATAATAAATTTTCTTTTGATTTTAATTTTTGTTCTTTATTTTTTTTACTTTCAATATCGTCTTTTTTCTTATCTTCTGTATCAAACGGATTAGCATCTATTGACATTTTTTTTGTTGGTTCTTTTTCCTCTTTATCACCATCATCCTTCTTTTCCACTTCCTCATATCCACCATCTTCTATAGCTTTATCTCTACTTTCCTCTGAACCAAAGGCAGCTACATTACCAGTTTTTTTGTTTCTAGCTGTGAATGTTTCTTCTTTCTCCATTACCAACATTACACTATCTACTATTTCCGTGCTGATACCCTTTGATAAGCATATCTCTTTTAGTAAGGTTAAATGGTAAGCGTTCTTTGGATTAGGTACACCGGTAGGTACAATTCTTCTCCACTCTATAAAAAGACTATCTAGGTTAAAACTCATAATTTTTCAATGTCCCATATGTATTGCCAACTTTACTATGAATAATAAAGTCATCTTCTTGTAAGATGTTTTGGATTTGTTTTATTGTTTCCTTCCCATCCTCTTTGGCGTAATCAAATAAAAAACTATCATAGTTGTAATGAACTATGTTAGTCTTCTTCTCTAATAAATATAAATGTAATTTGTTTAAAATAGTAACATTCCGTTCTGTTTCATACGATTGTATGTAGTAGTTAAATAACTTTTGAGCATTTAGGTCACCTAAATTAGCTCTCTTCATTGGTCGTTTATAAATATGTGATAGGATATGATTCCGTGTCATATATTCGTCATAAAGTATGGTTACTAGATTTTCCACACCTCTGAAAAACTCACTCATCTTAGCAATATCTTTTCTTACACCACCATATAGATTTTGAAATGTTATTGTCTTTGCTTCTGACTCTGTAACATTAAGGTCATCTGCTAACCTACCATAAACCGATGAGTCACCGAAGTCATAGTCAATTAATTTAGCAATCAACCTTGGGTGATAAGAAGCAAAGTCAAACTCAACAAATACATCGTTAAGTGGTGAAAAGGCTTTCCTCATATCAGGTGTAAGAGCAGCAAAGTTAAGATGATGTATGGAGTTAGATGGTCTTGATGTGGTTGTAAAAAAGTTATAGTTCTGATATATCTTTTTATTGTGAATATACTTTAACATATGCTCACCGAATATCTTTGTAAAGTCTGTATTTACTCCGATACCATTTTTTTCTAACTCACCGAAGGCATTTACAAAATCTCTATGAAACTTCATAAATGTTTTTTCATTAAACAGACTATCATACTTTGGAACTTTTTCACATAATTGTTCTATCATCTTATCTAACGGATAGTAATATGTAAAATCATCTTGGTCGTAAAAGTTATCCCATTGTATATGTTCAAGTGGTTGGTTTAGCATCCAATAGTTTAGGATGTCGGCACAATACTTAGGGCGACCAGCAAAGGAATAAGCATGTCCTACCTTCCAATCATTAATTAAGATACCTTCGTCTGCTGGGTAATCCATTTCTGTTGTTGTATGTTCGTAATGGTCAGCATAAACTAACTTATGTTCTATAGCATCATACATAAGAACTAGCTTGTTTAGGGGATGTGATTTTGACCAGTTAGGTTTAGTAGTAACCATTTTTACCATATGGTAAGTTAAGGATAATTTAGTAGAAAGTCAAGTGTTATTATCTAGGTCCAGTACCAGTTGCAGTTGGTGGTCGATAATTTAATTCATAATCAAGCTCTACTTCTTTCTCTATTTCACTTGTAATCTCAAGTATAGATTGTAAAATAGTGTGATATTTTTCCCATATTTTATTAGATATTGATTTAACATCACCCTTTAAATATAAACTAGGTATTTGAATAACAGGAAATGATTTGATACAATCATTGTTAGTAAAATTTATTATTTTAAATTGATTTTCTAGTTGATTTTCATCATAATCTATTTTTGGATTTATAGGCCAGTCTATTCTATGTAAAAAATGAAATCCGCTTCCTTTCCAATATTCTTTACCTATATGTGTTGAAATTGTTTGATTGTAATTTGTTAAAAAAGTATCAATCGCTTCTTGAAATGGATCTAATCCAATTTCATTAAAAAAACCAAAGGTTTTGTAAATAGTGTTTAATGAACTTTGAATATCCCCATACATATCACCCACTCCACCTTTATATATTTGAGATCCTACCCAAACTTGTCCAGGATTAGCCTGTTCAAATACATCTACTGATGTCATGCTATTATCACCTACAGCAAAAAATTTAGGTAAAAATGCTAAACCATCTTTTTCAGCAGTTTCTTTCCATTTTTTCCAATCTATGATTTCATCACCTAGCATCAAATCACTCATAGCAATTAACCAAGCAAGAACTTCTTCTTTAAATTTAACACTTTTATAATTTCCGGACATTATGATAACTCTATTGGCTTTTGGAGGAAACTCTTTATATGTCCTAGAAAGTGCTTTAGGAAAGTAATGAACTAAATATGATTTCATAAAAACTTTTTCGATTATAGATAATTCTGTTTGCTGTAAAATCTCAAACCGTCTAACCATATTTTTTTGTTCTGGATTAAATAATCCACTTTGTTTTTCTAAACCATTTAAAATATCTTCAAGTAAAATACCACTAGGAACTACCTTTACATAATTGGATAAATCATCTGATTTTTTTGAACCAAACTGATAATATTTTTTATCTGAATATGGTCGCATAACCGTATTATATGTTGTTTTCCAATTTGATGTGGATACATTATGGTCAACACCGACTATCTGAAAATAAACCCTTTCTTTAAAATGTTCTGGTAAAAAGTTTATTGTAAAATAATCACCTATGTTTAAAAAATTATTACCATATATTTCTAAAGTTAAACTAATTGGCAATACAGGTGATATAGAGTTAGCATCTGTTTTTATAAATGAGTTGATTTTTGCTTTAATTAAATGAACATCCCTTTCACTATTTGCAGTAATTAATTCTCTTTTATCATCTTCTAATTCCTTTACATCTCTTTTATCTTTAGGATCGTCTAGTCTATCTTTATCTAATTCTTTTATTTTTTCATTTTGTTTTTTCTTATATGACTCGTACCAGTCATCAATTTTTTGTGATTGTTTATTTCTTCCTGAAAATGTGTCCCCTAAAGTATTTGGGGTAGACGATAAAATTTTTCCTATATTTACATCAATGTCTTTTGTTTCTTGTATAGTTTCACCAAAAATAGGCAAATGTCGAATTTGAATTTTATTTTCAGTATCAGATTGTATGGTATTTAAAATATTAAATCTCATTAATTGAAAATCATCAAATAGTTTAGGGGTTGACAACCCACCAATAGCTATCATACTAGATAAACCAGCCTTTGGAGTTTCAAACTTTAAATCTACATTTTGAACAATTGTATTTCCACTTGTTATATCAAACTTAAAAGTTTCATTAGGTCTTTTCTCTATTGGTTCAATGTTTACATCATGAAATGTCAATGAAGATTCAAAATCGTTGTTTTTCATAACTCGAATATTAATTAAATTACCCGAATCTTCAAATATATTATCAAACAACCTTTCAAGGGCATCATTTATATTTGATGATGCTTCAAATGATTCTATTATAATAGCAGTTCTAATAAATAATTCTCGTAATGGTATTCTTCTTTTTAATCTGTCATCTTTTGTACCTTCCCACTCTCTTTCTTTCCCCCTTTCAGCAATAATAGTAGGTTTGTATCTGTTTGATGTTTCTTTACTATCCCAAGTATCTGGATAAAGAAAACTTAATGCTTTATCGGATGGGCGAGGTGCTGTTTTCATCATAGCAAATAAGTCTTCACTCCACCTAACATATACATTTCTACTATTAAATTTAGGCATGTCTGATGTCTTATCTACCGTTTCGGAAATTGTGTTTCCTTTGGAATCTTTTTTTACAGTTGTAGCTACATAATTATTTAAAAAGTCATCTTCAAAAACAGCAAATGAAATATATAAAGATTCTTTTTGATTTATACTAGATTGTTTATTTCTAGTAAAGTTTTGGTAAAATACACCAACTTTCTTTGAGTAATTATCTATTAATGGTTGGTCTATACTAGGTCCGGTTGTATTTGAATCAAAAAAGTTTTTTATATTTTCAGCCCTCTCTTCTCTTGGTATTTGTTTCCATAAAGATGATTGACTCAGTTGTTCTCTAATTATTGTCTCTTCAATTGATCCGGATGTAGCGTTCCCACTTAAATATTTTAACATTACTATGTTTTCAAGAACATTTGTAAAGATAAATTTTAGATTATTATCTTCACTTATCTCTTTATCTAGTAACTGATAATTAGCTGATACAAATTCTAATGTACATTCAAATGATTGATTTTGATTTATATTAACATCATACTTAATTACCTGACCACTAACAGTAGTTGTAAAGCCACTTTTGATTTTATCATCATCGTTGTAGATTTTATCAACAAAATTAGTCATTTCCAAATCTGTATTACTTATAAAATCATTTGGATCATATAAACTAAATGCTTTATCAGACCAACCGAAATCAACAAATACATGTGAACCTGGTTTTAAAAAAAATGGTAAAAAGGTTTTATCAAAATCCTCTTTATTATGAACTACAAACTTGACAACCGTTCTCCGTAAAGCACCCAAAGAACCTTCTGCTCTTGAAGTTACTTCTGTTACACCAGCAGCAGGTTTCAGTAAAGGATTATTACCTAGTTCGGAAACGGAATCTAATTCACTCGACTCATAAGAATTAAAACTATTATCATTAACTATATAAACCGAATTTTTAGATTGTTTAGTTTTATATTCATCTTTTATATCCCTTTCTACTTCAGAAACATTTACAGCAGTCCACATTCTAGCATATGGAGTTCTATCCCCAAGATATGTTTGTGTGTTAGAATCAAAAGATGTATCACTTAAAGGATCACCTGGTTGTATATCAAATGTACCTTTCTGTAAATTTTTAAAATATTCTTGTATTTCAGGATCTATATTAGAACCAAAAATCTTTTTACTTAAATCCATGTTATTTTAATTTTGCTTGTTCTGTTGAAACCGGCACCCTCAACTGAGTTCCAGCCTCAATGTTATTGGATGATAAATTATTTACCGAAGCAACATACCACCATAGTTCAGTTGTTCCGTAGTATTCTTGTGCTATCAAATCACACCTATCACCTTGTGTAGCGATAAGAAGAATATCCGAGTTTTTATCTTCGTGTTTTGGAAGATATGATGTTCCTATGGAAGTAAATCTTTTATTTTGAATCTTTGTTACATTATCGTATCTAGCCATAATTATACTCCGTAAAATTTACTATTCATCTGTGGTGGTTTTTTACTTAATATCTGATAAGATATGTTTATATCAAATAGCCTTGGCAATACTCTTAAAGCATCCCAATCACTTTCACCAGGCACGGTATATGATATTGATTTAATAAATCCAAATTGACCTTCTTTTCTAGTTCCAATGTGAGCCATATAAAGTTCCGTAAATGGTGGTTTCATTCTAGTTTGACCATTCTTAGATCTATCTTCAATATATTCGGGATAAGCTAAGCTTGTTAATTTTTTTAGCTTATCGTACATCAATTTCTGTTCTGTAAAATTAGCAGGATGAATCTTTAAATTAAAACTTATATCCCTATCAGCTCTTTCATACATGTAAACAGGTTCACTCCTACCAATGTAATTTGTGGGACTAAAAGATGGACTAACATTTTCTGTTATACCGGTTACGAATCCTCTAAAGTAAAGTAAGTTATTATTTCTTAAATCCTTTATCTTTACATAAAAATCACCTTTTTTATTTGGAGCTATTTGGTCATCAACTTCAACTGGTGTAACCGGTTGTGAAGAAACATAGTCAATGTAATTAGTTTCACCAGGTCCTCTTGATAAGTCTATAAAAGGTGTTGGTCTTCCGATAACAGGTACTTGAACTGCCTCACTTAGTTCTCTAGCAGCATTTACTTTTAATGAATTTAATTGTCTATTGGCTTCAGCAACAATAAAATTACCTATTGGATTATTAGATTCAGGTATGTTTGGTATCCTATTAAGGACTTCATCAACTGCCTTTTCTACAGCAGGTATAGGATTGTCTCCAAGATTTTTAAACGGTAATCCAACACTAGCTCTAGCAGAATATTCTATATTTGATAAAACAGGATTAAAAATATCCTCTACCGTAGAATTTAAATCTGGTATACTTCTCTCAAGTATAAGGTCTTCTGTGAGTTTTATTTGAGCTTCAATATTAGATTCCCTTATAGCACTACTAACTATTTTTTTAGCATTATTTATACTTAAATTATTGTATGCTGATTTTAAATTTTCTAATGCCATAATTAACCTCTAGCTGAAAGAGACTCCGGTCCACTTCCATCAAATTCTACCTCTGCAAGTAATGGAATATCCCTTCCACTAATACCTCCAGTTGAAACATTAATATTCATATTCCCACCACCAACATTCATTGAACCAGCTGGTCCAGATTGAAAATCATTTACAGATATTGGATTGGTTGTTGCCAACACGGAATCTCTTGGGTTTAAACTAAATACACCAGCAGGTCCCATCATAGTTGTTATACCACCAGGACCTGATTTGAAATCATCCACCCCTCTGATACCTTGTGATATACTACTTACTACATTTCCTAAAGGCACCAAAGCAAAATTAAGAGCCTTAGCAATTAACATCAAAGGAGGACCAAGTGTATTAGCAATAGCAACACCAAATATTTTTAATTCGTTCATCGTAGCAGTTAGTTCGGACATAGCATCTTTGCCGATTATATCAGCAAATGATTTTGCCGTTTCTCCAGCTAAGATATTTGACTTATCTTGATTGGCAACCATCTTTGCCATATCAGCTACGCTAACACCAATAGAATCAGCAAGAGCTTTTCTTTGTATTACATTTAATTTGTTAAACTCGGCTTCACTACCCAACTGACCAACAAGACTGGTTACTGCTCCTTCTATATCGTTAGATAGTGCCAGTTCCCTAGCCTTTTGAAAATTAAGTTGTTTTCCTATTAATACTGATGCTTCTACCTCTTTATTTATAGAGTTTTCAAAATCCAATAAACCCTCTGCTATCTTAGAAGTAGTATCTAAGGATAATCCTAAAGCTCTAGCTTGAACGGCTGCTTTAGCAAGGTTGTCCCCACCATCTTCAGAAAACATAGCAAATGCTTCTGAAGAACTAGCCATATCCTTTAACACAGCAGACGGATTAACTCTGTTCATACCGGCTAATTGAAAAGCACCTTCCGTTAATCTTTCTGCTTGAGCTCCACTTAAACCAGAAGTTGTTTGTAGTATACCACTTAACTTAGCAGCTTCTTCGTTTGATAAACCTACTGCCCTAGCAGTATCAATTACTTGAGCAGATAAATTAGCAGCTTCATCTATCGATAAACCAAACTCCGATGATAATTCATTTGTGGTTGCTATAACATCTTCTAAACTTGCACCTATTCCTATTACTGCTTCTTGTGAGGTTAGTAATTCATTCGTAAAATCATCACCTAAAACATTTAGACTACCAAATTGTTTTCCTATATTGTCTATCTGTCCAGCAAACTTTTGAGCTATTGATACCAAAGCAGTAAAAATAGCAGCGACACTAATTGCTTTTGCAAAGGCTTTAGCCTTTCCTACCAACTTACCCATCAACTCTGATTTTTTTGATTGGGCACTTAAACTTTCTTTCTCACCCCTTAACCCTTTTAGATTATCTTGCAGTTCTTCTTTTATTGAACTATGACCATTTTTTTTATGTCTAGCTATTTCACCTTCAGTTTCTTCTATTTGTCTTGCAACATTTTTAAGTTTTTCAGATGTGGATAAATTTTGTTTTTGGTCTTGGATTTGTCTTGTTATAATATCAGCGGTGTTTTTAGAAGCAGCTGATATGAAACCAACTTCTTTTAAATTACTTTTTAGTAATTGTCCATAAGCACGAGTTAAAGAGTTACCCTCTTTTATAGCTTGATTTGCTAGTTTCTGTGCTTCTTCTATTTTTTTAGGATCTTGAACGGACATTTATTTAAATACTTTTTATCTTAATTGGTTTTGCTTTAGGATTACTTTTCTTTAATCTAGCATTAACTGCCTTTTCAAAATCAGATAGAGCCTTATCAGCTTTCTTTGATAGCTTTTGAAACTCTTTATCTTTTTCAAGCGCTTTAGGTAAAAAAAACTTTTTTACTATGTAGTCTAAAACACCCTCTTTCAATATTGCCTTGTTACTCATATATGACATGATGTAATTCTCCTAATATATTAATAAATATAAAGAAAAGAGTTATTTAGGGGAAAATCTACGAGGTATTGTTGGTTGTTGTTTTGGTTTAGCATTATCCATTTTCTCTTTCTCTATCTTTTTAAACTTCATAAACTCTCTAAGATAAAAGTTTTTTAGATGAATAGGCATGGTGTATACATCGTTAAATGTAAAACCAGGCATCCCATAGATTAAATAGAAAATAGATTGATGTATTTCTAATTTATCTTTAGGAGTTAGGCCAAAAAAACCCAACAGTAAGCGGAATTGACACGCTAACTGCTTCACCCCCTATTTCTATTTCTGATGTCAAATCAATATCAGGAGAAATACTTTGTATGTAGTTTCTCAATGCTACAGAGTCACGGGCTAACATATTTTGTGAAAATGATGATATGGTTTCTGCCTTATTATCACCATCTACCTCTGTAATCGTGTAACGAAGTCTTGTAGATATATCTGAATTATATCCTACCTTTCTTGATTGTTCTAAATCTTTCTCTATTAGTTTCTCTTCCTTACCTGTAAGAAGTCTAAACTTTACGTTGTTTTTTCCAATTGGAGTTTCAAAGTCAAAAGAATTATCTGTGTAATCTATGCCACCTGATAATTCTCTAAAAGGACATTTTGTAAGGTCAAATGTATGTTCTATTTTTTGTTCAATGTTATTTGGATTTGTTACTTCTACCGTGTACTCTGGACCATAAGCAAGAATACGAGCAGCAACTAATACAGCGTTTTTATCACCTAATATTAAAGTATCTTGGTCTACACCCTTTGTAACAATCAAACTATCTAGTAGTTTATCAATAACCACACCTTTCTTAATAAGGTTTTCAGACATAAGGATGTCTTCTTCTCTTGTGGTCATATATTTAAGTTCTAATTTACCTTCAGCAAGTGGCGAGTCTTTTGGATAGACCTTACCACCAGACGGTAAATCAATAATTTCCGTAGGGAACTTATGTTCTGACATTTATAACTCCTTGTTGTATTTAAACAACTATTTTTTAGAATTCAAGTACAGCGTAATCGTATCTAAGTGTCAAAGTAATTTCGACAGGATTAGAATCACTAAAATCCAAGTCACCAAAACTAGCGTCTTGTATCATAGTTCCATGCAGTACCCATTTTTCAATGATGTCACCGACTGGTCCTAATACTTGAAAAGTAACATTTTTTTTGTATGTGTCTTGATAACCATCACGACCAGTAGTAGACTCATGGTGAAGTTTTATCCACTCATCTACCGCAGAAGCAGCAGATGGAACTATCGGGTCATAAAGTGTTACCTGTAGTGTTTGCCAACGACCTTTGCCTTTAACATACTTAGTTACATTCATATGTTCCAACACAACCTCATCAAAAGTTATTTGAGGTCTTTGTGCCGTTTTTATAGTATAAGCTGGAATGCCTGTATCACCAAGCTCCATTATAAAACGGTTCTTTAGTTTTGGTTCATATGGTGTATACCATAACTGTTCTGGTTCTATTACTGCCATTATTTTTCTCCTATAATGATAAATATGGATTTTCCTAAAAATTATTCAGGAAAAGCAGCTCCGGTTGGTTGTACTACAAAGTCTAATACGATAAATTCAGCAGTTCTTGTAGGTTGGATAAATATCTGACCTATTAGCTGATTTCTATCAATGGTTTCTGGTGTGTTGTTTGAATCATCCATCACCACTCTAAAAGCATTCAATCCTTGATTAGCCTGTACCTCTTCCATGTAAGGTTGAACCGTATTTATAAATTGATTTCTTAGAGTAACTGTATTCTGTTCAAATACAAGGTTTCTTGATGAATTTGCAACAAATGTTTTTAAGTTAATTAATAGTCTTCTTACATTTACTCGGTCAAGAGCAGAAGCTTTCTTCTGTGTTGTCTTCTGTCCAAAGACAGTAACACCTTGTCCAGGAAATGTAGCAATCGGATTGACATTTGATTCATAAAGGTCATCACGATTAGCTTGAGTTAATTTTCTGTATGCCTGGACAGCACTATCGATTCCACCTCTGTTTAAACCAGCAGGAGCAAACCAAGGTTGTCCAACTACATCGTTAAAATGATATACCCCAGCAATCACGGTTGATGGTGGAACAAATCTATTTAATCCAGCAGTAGCATCTTGTATCTGTACCCAAGGATAGTAAGTAGCAGCGTAACTTGAGTTACGAGCTTCTGTATTTGTTTTTACATTAGCAACAGTAGTAGTTGGCATACTATTATCATATACCAAGAAACAATCAGTTCTATCTTCACATAATTGAATAGCATCTCCTATTATAGCGTTGTGACCAACACCACCCAATGCCTGGTCAACAATTCCAGGTAAAAATAATAAATTAAAACTATATTCGTCTTTATTACTCAATATACTTAAAGCAGTTCTATATCCACCACCTACACCAGATGTTTGAACAGGATAAGCAGAACTACCAGCATTAAGATCAGTTAAATCAACACCTTGACTATTTGTCGCTGATATGCTGTCATAAAAAGCAAATGGATGTTTTTGATTTTCATCACCATTTGAACCAGCAGTTTGTCCACTACCAGGATCTTCTTCTCCACTTATTTGTAAAGCAGTTCCAAAAGCACCACCATACTTACCAGTTCCCACCTGAGGGAAAAATGATGATGAATTAGCATATGCTACGGTCACATCACCGTTTTCATCTAAATAATTTGGTGTTTTCCTAGAATCAGGTAAATTACTTACTCTTACATAAGCAGATTGATTTGGAAATTCACCACTAGGTTGTATAAAAGCAACTCCATCTTCAGCGGAAACAGTATTTGTTTGATTACCAATTCTTTTTAAGATATAATCGGTAGAATCTGGATCTAATGATAAATTAGCATGTGTTTCTAAAATTACTTTCTTAGTGCTAGTATCATTACCTTGCCTAAGTAAAAGGGTAAATGTACCTTTACTTAAATTTTTACTTGATACTTCCCAACGAAAGTTGTTAGACCTTCCACCATAACTACCAGAAAGAAGTAGGTCATTGGTAGCAGATGTTATTCTTGATGGTAATAAACTATTCGTTCCAAAATTTGATCCTGTTCCCACAAAGTTATTAAACTGAGGACCATCTCCTAGAGCTTCAAGTGTAAATATTTCAGTTGAACCACTTGTTACAACAGCAGTAGCTTTAGAAGCATTACCACCTATTTCTCCAACTCTTACAACGGTAAGAGGACCACCTTGTCGTAAATATTCCTTAGCAGTATGGGAAGTTAAAAATTGATAGTTATCACTACCACTTTCTATCAGTTCACCAAAAGTGTTAATATATTCAGAATAAGAATTAACTACGGTTGGTATACCAATAGGTCCTTTTACTGTAGGTCCTACAATAGCTGCCCCAACTGGACCTGGTGTTGCGGGTAAAAAAGATTGGTCTATTTCGTTAGTAAATACACCTGGACTAATAATTTTCTCAGCCATTTAAATTCTCCAAAATTAGGTAAGATTCTATACAATTATTCATATATAAATATTACCTATTTTCTGAAAGATAGAGAAACTTATTTTTATTTTTCTTTTATTTTGTAGGTTCTACTTCTACTGTTGGTGTGAACACACCTGTTTGAGGATCTAACTGACCAGGACCATACTTCTTAGTAATAGACTCTAGTTGTGTTTGTTCTTCTTTTTTAAGACCTTCCAATTCCTCATGAAGTTTGAACTCTTCTTCTTCAACTGCTTCGTTTTGTTTTTCTAAGTTGATTTTAGCAATAGCCAACTGACCGAATCTGTTTGTTATAGTAGCAGATTTGTTTTGTAGTTCAGCTAATGACGCCAGTTCTTCTTCTGTAAATTTAATTTCGGACATTTAAAACCTCTTGTTTAGTTTGTTATAACAATTTATATATATAATTATATAAGTTTTTCGGAAAAACTTACTTTTTTTGGTGTGTATGCTCTACCCAATTCAGCAGTTTTACCTAATACATTATCAGTAAATTCAGGTATCATATACCCTTTAATGGTCATAGTAAATTCGTTCTTTATCATTCTTTCACCTTGTGATTCCATTTCTATCTCGTTTGATATATCACCATCAAGTGATGAAAGAAAACGATAAGATGTTGGAACACCAAAGTAAGTTTCTAAGTGCTCTATCCAAAGTGAGTTTAAGTCGTTCATCTGTTCTATGTAAGATGTCATCATAACTATGCTATAACTACAAGTTACAAAGTCTGGCATACCGGTCTTAACAAACTCTTGAACTGGCTTTTGACCTGTTAAAACAGCAAACCTATCATACCTATTATTTTTACTCCATCCACTACTTGAACGAACTACTGATATAAACTTACCTTGAACATCATTGTCAAATGACATTGGCATAGAATCATCAAATCCAACGGATGTTCTTTTTATTACCATAACAGGTAAGATTATAGCACCACCCTTATCTCGTAAAGCACCCCTTGCTTTAACGGACTTCCACCTTTCTTCATTACCATAAAGAACAGGAACAGAGATTACCTCGTTTTGTTCCCTTACCTTTGGTTTCATAATATTTCGGATATGTTTGATAACTGCTGTATCTATTTCTTTTAAACCAATAGAGAATCCTTTACCAGCATTAGTACCACCAGGTTTCTTGATGACAACCTTAGAGTTTCCTTTCTCACTCCTTATACTAGTTTGTGATTCTCGATTAACATTAGATACATTTGGAGCATCTTCGTTTGTTATTGGTTTAATTGCCACGGCGTAGTTTCCTTAGTTTATCTAACTTACTTTTAGAGTCATTTTTATATGTTTCTGATTTTAATCCTTTGGTTGATACCTTATCAATAGCTATTTGCTTTTCAATAGGAACATCTACAGCACCTAATGTAATATTATCTGTTTGAGCAGATGTATTACCTTGTTTTAACAAACCTATTATCTCATCAAACCTATCAGCTTTCGGTTCTCCATACACATTCTCAATAGTCTCATCAACCACCTCTTTTACCCTAACAGGTTTTACATGATGTGACCTACGAGGTTTCATTACAAGGGTTTTATCTAATAATTGAACAGCCATTATTAATACCCCCCTTTCCCAATCTCTTCCCAAGTTGGAAGTCCTGTATCATTTGTGGTTAATGTTCCATTGTTACTATTAGTCGAATGGTCAATAACAGTAGTTCCACTACCTTCATTGAATTTCCAATACCCTACAAGATTACTAGCGTGTGCATTAGTCAAATGGTTATAGCTAGTTCCACCATTATATACTTCACTAGCAAAAGTTCCAACTGAATCAATACATGTATTGTAAATAGCTACTT